>ERZ779876.13-NODE-13-length-220076-cov-9.738289_pt1 | contig 220076 bp, 197 predicted proteins | sample MGYA00511068_ERZ779876 | MGnify/ENA primary metagenome ERZ779876 (study PRJEB29588, sample SAMEA1970858) | human gut metagenome | biome: human gut; feature: human-associated habitat; material: faeces | place: Denmark | collected 2008/2010 ...
GGTCGTGGGTTCGAGTCCCACTACCCACCTTATTGGGCTATCGCCAAGCGGTAAGGCACAGGACTTTGACTCCTGCATTCGTTGGTTCGAATCCAACTAGCCCAGCTTTTTTATTTTATATGGGCCACTAGCTCAGTCGGTAGAGCACTTGACTTTTAATCAAGTTGTCGGGGGTTCGATTCCCCCGTGGCTCACTCTTTGGCAGATGAATTCATCTGCTAATTTTTTATTCATACATATGCGGGTGTGGCGGAATTTTCGCGAAAGCTACAAGCCATGCCAGCTGGAAGTAACGAGACCGATGGGAGTTTGCTCACAGGAGGTCGCAGTTACGACAGATGATAGGGCGACAGCCCGTGACCGAAGTAAGCGCAGCTTACGGAGGGGCATGGATTCAGCTTTCGTTCTTTCATATTATAATATATTAATTTCACAATTCACATGCGGGTGTGGCGGAATTGGCAGACGCGCTAGATTTAGGTTCTAGTGGGAGTTCCCGTGGGGGTTCAAGTCCCCCCACCCGCATTCCACAAAAATAAGCAAGAGTTCATCTCTTGCTTATTTTTTATCTCTGTTATCGTGCTATAAACGTACTCGGATTATTCTGTATCATCCCACCATAATTCGATGCCGGTGCTGCTGCCCCTTTCGGCACCAGAAGGATCTGGATTCCTTCCAGCCGTTTGCTCTTGCCGAATGTACCAGAGCAATCTCCGTTCAGCTTCCAATTCTGCCATCCAAATGACTGCACATGTGTCTTGTACATGACATTCGGCTGATTGTTGTACCCCGGAATCACAATACTGTTTGACGATGTTCCATTTACATACGCTCTTGTACGATACGCAGAGCCGGATACATTCACGCCTGCATAATTCACAGATGGCGCTGCACTGCCTGCAGGCAGGACAACAATCTGGATTCCCTCGAGACGTTTTGCCAGTCCAGCTGTACCGGATGGTTCGCCGTTCTTCGCCCATCCAAGCCAGCCAAATGACTGTGCATGCACCCGGTAATATACGTCATATTTACCGGCATCAGCACCGGTAAGCTGAATCTTAATCGCCTCTAACCGTTTGCTTTCCCCGCTCGTTCCATTCGTCTCTCCATTGTAGGACCAAGGAAGCCAGCCATAGGTCTGACAGTGCGTCGTATACTGAATCCCAAGATTGGAATCGTTCTGAATATTGATCCGTATCGCCTCAAGTCGCTTCGCCATCCCCGATGTACCTGCCATCGTTCCATTATATCGCACATCCTGCCAGCCAATCGACTGCACATGCGTACTGTACGCAACCGACGCGAGCTTCGAGATTGCAGCACCTCCTTCTGTATAATCACATCTGGAACAGCCAATCACCCGTTCCCTGCCATCATTCTGATTCGTCGGTGCAACCCGCTCGGATACAACTCTGGTCATGCTATGTCCAAGTGCCGGAAGCTCCTCTGTCCTTGTCTGCTTACAGCCAGCCGCTGTACATCTATAAATCCGAATCCCCTTCTGTGTACAGGTTGCTGCTTTCGTCACAGTTCCTGCATCCCATCTGTGCTCCGTATGTTCTTCCGCATAAGAAACCTGAAATGCGAACTGTGTCGCACTTCCTGTTGCCTGCAGACTCACATCGAGATTGCCGTATGACCAATCCATCTGATTGATCGCATAGGCAGTTATACCATTCAATATTCCGGAATAGCTTGCGGATAACTGCTGTTATCAGCCGCAATTGTAAATGTCGTCTCCCGTGCATTAAGCTTTGCCTGTATCCGCGTCCGGTACGCTTTTGCCCACCTTGCCGCATCTCCATTTCTTACAAGGTAATTATTCGCAAGACTTGTCGAACGCGTCTGGTACCCGGATGTCGTATACAAATCTGCATGATGCGGATGGGCAATCGCCATCAGTTCATCGGTCAAGCCGAAATACATATATCTCTGGTCAAAATCATACCAATGCGCCGATGTATCATCCCACGTGCAATCGACCTGATACCACTCGCCGTCTAACTTCACGGCATTCCATGTATGATTATCTGCCCTATCTTCGATTCGTTCGTTCGGAATACCCGCAGCCGTCAGAAGCTTCGCATACGCCCGCTGGTAGCTCTCGCAGGTTCCTAACCCTCTCGTCAGAGCACCTTCTGCGGAACACCACGCAAGCGTTTTGTCATACTCCATTTTCGCATTCAACCAGTCATGCAGCCACAATGCCCGGTCATAATCGGAACCGGTTGTTTCCCTGTTGCACTGCGCAACTGCGGATTTCACAATGGAATCGACGCTTGGATGATTCGCGTCAGAGACGGATATCGTCACATCTATAGAAAAGTACACAACCGGCGAAGACATATTCATAACGTAAAACCGGAAATAATACGTTCCCGACGCGGTCATTTTGAACTTCAAGTCATAGGTACTGCACTCTTTTGTATAGTTTTTCCATTCACTATAGGTTGGATCCACAAGCATTTCCCGTTCTATGCTTCCGGGATTCGAATAGTTTGGTGATGTCATAAAATACTTATTTGACGCATTTCCTCCTGTCGCCGACAAGTGAAATACCGTTTCTTCCCCTAATTTCGGTTCATCCCATTCTACCTTGAATGTTACACCTTTTTCCGTTTTGGTCTGACAGTATTGATAGCTTTTCTCTGCCGCATGTACCTGCACGATGTGTATGTTCATAACAACCATCAGCATGCACACCAATAACGAAATAACTCTGTAAAGCCTTTTCTTTATTTTGTTCTTCATACCTCACCTCCTCATTTGTAATATTACTGTTCCCCCCCTTGCATTCTATCCCCGAAATACACTTCCCACCGCAGCCAGATACTTTACTGTTCTTCTTTCTCTTTTGGAAGTACAATATTCAACAGGATTGCCACAATCGCAGCAGGCACGATTCCAGAGCCGCCAAACACAAGCTGTACAAGCTTCGGTGCATGGACAAGGATATCCGGATTTGCTCCCATACCATAGCCAACACCGAGCGCTACAGAGACAATGGAGAGATTACGCGAATTCATCGGATTCTTCGTGATCAGCTGGATTCCACTGAATACAATCGAAGAAAACATCATAACTGCGGCACCACCGAGTACTGACTGCGGCATGATAGAAATAAGCGCCGCAAGCTTCGGACAGAGTCCACAGAGAATCAGGAACACAGCTCCCGTTGCAAGCGCAAACCGATTCACAACCTTTGTCATGGCAACAAGTCCGACATTCTGGCTGAAAGACGTATTCGGCAGGACACCAAAACAGGCAGCAAGCGAAGATCCAAGTCCATCACACATAACACCACCGGACAGCTCCTTATCGGTTGCTTCCCGTCCCAGACCGCCTTCCATAACACCGGAGATATCTCCAACTGTTTCAACCGCTGTAACAATAAACATGATCATAACCGGCAGAATTGCACGCATATCAAATACCGGCTTGACCGGCATGATCTTCGGGATAGCAAACCATGCAGCATCTGCTACCTTGTCCCAGTTCAGCACCCACGCTTTTGTATACTCGACGCCATCGGCAGTCACCCCGGTCGTAGGAAGCACAAATCCCATAACGATTGCAGCAATATATCCAGCAATAATACCTAATAAAATCGAGGAGGAACTCAAAAATCCTTTTGTGCAATGCTTGAAGATCAATATCACAATCAGCACAAAGAGTGCCAGCAGCACATTCTCCATCGAGCCAAAATCTTCCGCCTTGTTTCCACCGCCAAAAGAATTGATTCCAACAGAAATCAGGCTTAAACCGATGGACATAACAACTGTACCTGTCACAACCGATGGGAAAAACTTCCGAAGCGGTTTTAAAAAGAACCCAAGCACCGTCTCAAAAAAGCCGCCTAAAATTGATGCCCCCATGATTGCTCCATATGCGGATACACCGCCCCCCATCGTTGCTGCAACGCTGTTAAATACACCAATAAACCCGGATGATGTACCCATGATGATCGGTACACGTCCGCCGACCGGACCGATTGCAAAAAGCTGCACCAATGTCACAATTCCTGCAACAAGCATTGCATTCTGAAGCAGGGAAAGCTGCAGCCCAGCAAACTCTCCTCCTGCGATTCCACAGGCACCTGTGATGATTAAAAGCGGTGTAAGGTTTCCAACAAACATCGCCAAAACATGCTGCAATCCAAGAGGAATTGCCTGCGCAAGCGGCATCTTTCCATCCATCTGAAATGCCGCATCCGATAACTTAAAACTCTTTTTCATCTGTTTTTCTCCTTGTATTCGGTATTTACTTATCTAAAATCATCTTCTGGCATCGACATCAATATCTTCTCCGGTGTGATCGGAAGTTCTCTGTGCCATACACCTGTCGCCCGGTAAATTGCATGAGCAATCGCCGGTGCCGGTGTGTTGATCACGATTTCTCCGATGGATTTTGCGCCAAATGGACCTGTCGGCTCGTAGCTATTTTCAAACTCAACCCGTAGGTGTCCCATGTCCAGCCGCGTTGGGATTTTATATTGCATAAAATTGGACTCAACCGGTTTTCCGGTTTCATCATATGTGATATTCTCAAACAACGTATGACCGATCCCCTGCACGATTCCACCCTCTGCCTGGATACGTGCAAGTGCCGGGTTGATTGCGATTCCACAATCCACAACTGCCACATAATCGAGGATTTTTACCTCCCCTGTATAGCGGTCAAGCTCAATTTCCACCATACCAACCATATATGGCGGTGGAGAAACCGGTGAAGAATGCGATGCAGTCGCAACCGCTGCAATATCATTTGCCACCTGATCCTTCACACTGATCTGCGCCAGTGTGACACACTCGTCTGTGTTAATCTTCCGCACACACCCATCTTCAAATACCGTTTCTTCCGGCTCACATCCAAGCATTCCCGCCGCAATCGCACACAGTTTTTTCTTCAGCTCCTCGCAGGCAAGCTCTACTGCTTTTCCTGTTACATAGGTAGTCGAAGATGCATAAGAACCGGAATCATACGGAGATGCGTCCGTATCTGCGCCAAATACTGCCACGTCATCCACAGAGCAGTCCATACACTCAGCCACCATCTGTGCCAGAATCGTATCACAGCCGGTTCCCATATCTGCCGCACCGATGATCAGGTTAAACGTTCCATCATCTGCCAGCTTCACAGTTGCAGAACCGACATCGACGTTGGATATACAGGAACCCTGCATCGCCATCGCAACACCGGCGGTCCGCACTTTTCCATCGCCCATCTCCCGGACCGGATATTTCTCTTCCCAGCCAAAAAGCTCACGGCATCTTGCCATACAGCGGTCAAGCGCGCAGGCATTTGCAGTCTCTCCATAATACGCCGGCATCTTCATGCCCTCCCGGAGCATATTTTTCTCCCGAATCTGCGTCGGGTCGATGCCAAGCGACTCCGCAAGCTCATTGACCGAGGACTCCAGAGCAAAGATTCCCTGGGTTGCGCCATAGCCGCGATAAGCGCCCGCCGCCATTGTATTTGTATAGACGACATCGTAACCAAACCGGAACGCCTCAAGTCCTCCTGTATAAAGCGGAATTGACTTGTGTCCGCTAAGTCCGACCGTCGTCGGTCCATGTTCCCCATATGCACCTGTATTGGAAAGTGTGTACAGATCAAGTCCGCGGATATGTCCGTCCCGATCTGCACCCAGCCGGACAGTGACTTCCATCTCATGCCGCGGCGAACCTGCGATCTGGCTTTCGTACCTTGTGAAGATGAGTTTCGCCGGACGCCCCGTCTGCATCGTCACAAACGCCGGATACACTTCGCTGACTGCAGTCTGCTTCGCGCCAAATCCACCACCGATCCGCGGTTTTTCCACGCGGATTTTGCTTTTTGGGATTCCAAGCGCTCTCGATAAAATCCGGCGCACATGGAAAACAATCTGTGTCGAAGAAATCACATGCAGTCTTCCATACCGGTCAAGACATGTATATGTGCGAAATGTTTCCATCATTGCCTGGTTGAACGCACGCATATGATAAGCATGGGAAAATGATACCTCACAGTCCGAAATCACGGCATCGACATCGCCATCTCCGCTTAATTCATGTGCGATCACATTCCGTTTTACATCACCGCCCACATCAACCGGCGGATACCAGTCATCCTCCGGATGCACAAGCACCGGATTATCCTTCGCTTTGTGGAAATCAAGCACCGGCTCTAACACATTGTATTTCACTTTCACAAGCTTCATCGCTTTGCATGCCGCTTTTTCATCCTCTGCTGCAATGATTGCGACAACATCTCCCACAAACCGCACGTGCCGGTCGATAATCAACCGGTCATACGGAGATGGCTCCGGATAAGTCTGACCTGCGATTGCAAACCTTGTTTTCGGCACATCCTCCCATGTATAGATATCCACCACGCCCGGAATTTTCTTTGCAATTTCTGTATGGATTTCTTCCACAATCGCATTGGCATGCGGACTGCGTAGAAGCTTCACGACAAGCGCAGGACCCGTGATATCATCTGTATACACCGGTTTTCCCAGCAGCAGCTGCATGGAGTCTTTCTTCCGGACTGATTTGTGAATGGCATTGTAATTCTTATGTTCCATCGCTTACTCCTTTCCCTGCTTCTTCCTATTTATATAGTCCAGGTAATTCCGGATTCCCCGGAGCTGTCCTTCGTATCCGGAACACCGGCATAAGTTTCCTGCCAGGTACGCACGTATCTCATCATCCGAAGGATCCGGATTCTCCCGGAGCAATGCAATCGTATTCATGACAAATCCCGGATTGCAAAATCCGCACTGATCAGCCCCCTGGTCAGCGATAAATCCAACAAAACCGGATGCTTCCTCCTGCAGTCCTTCGAGCGTATATACTTCATGTCCATCCGCTCTTGCACAGAGCACCGAACATGACAAGACCGGGGTTCCATCTAAAAGCACGGTACAAAGCCCGCAATTTGCGGTCTCACAACCGCGCTTCACACTGTAGCAGCCATGCTTCCGCAGAAAATCAAGGAGCAGAAGATCCGGCGATACTGATTCACAAATCAGTGTTCCATTTACTTTGATTTTGATATCCATGTCTATGCCTGCTCCTCTCCGATTTTCTTTGTTAACCGATAGCAAAGCGCACCTGTAAGGCGTGTGCGGTATGCTGCACTGCCCCGGTGATTGCCGGCTGTCGGGATTTTTGTCTCTACCCATTTTGCAAACTGTTTTGCACGCTCTTCCGTGATTCCGCCTGTGAGAAATCCTTCCTCATCCGTGATACAGATTGCTCTGCCCGGTCTCGCACCGACAGAAATCCGGTATGTACCGGAAACATTTGCCGCTGCACATGCAAGAACCGGGAAATCTGTCCGTTGATTACGAACCGATGCATACGCATAGACACCCGGTGTTTTCTTCACGATCAGACGCACAAGCACGTCCCGGTCCGGTTTTTTCTCGGCGAACTCCTGCAACGGAATTATACCGCCCTGAAACAGTTCCACGTATGTATCCATAGCAAGAAACATCGTCAGGACATCCGAGAAACCAAACCGTCCCCAGATACTGCCGCCGACAGTTGCCAGGTTCCGGAACTGAACACCGACAATATCCTTTAAGGCATCTCTGACTGCGCCCTGCGTATATGCATACAGACCTTCATGCAGCTCGATTTCACGCAGAGACACCATCGCACCGATAAAAAATGCATCCGCGTTCTCATCAATCCTGTCAAGTCCCAGCTCGCACAGATCGATTGCCGTCTGGATTGTCCGATCCTGCATCTTCGTCCAAAGCATTCCACCGAGGATCATGCTTCCTTTTTTCTGGTTCAGCGTATAAGCTTCTTCCAGATTTTTTACACGAACATAATTCTGTATTGTTACCATAAAAGCTCCTTCTATTTCTCTAACCGCTTTTTTCCAACTTTATATTATAGTAAAAATACTTGCCTTTGAAAAGCGGTTTTGTTACAATACCGTTGTATTATCAAAAGTACAACGAAAGGGTTTTTATCATGAAACAAAGATTCAAAAAACATGTAGCACTTATACTCATCAGCCTGATGCTGCTCTCTCTGATCGGATGCAGCAAACCTGCATCCACAGAGACAACCACAACAACGGAAACAGCTGTCACAGAAGCACCGGCAGCCTCCATATCGGATGCTGCTACAACGGCAGACAGCACCCCCGCAGATGCCAGTGAAGAGGGCTCTGATGCGCAGACGGTCTATCCGGTCACAGTCACCGACCAGGCTGGTCGTGAAGTCACAATTGAAAAAGAACCGGAGTCAATCGTGAGCGGATACTATATCTCCACAAGTCTCCTGCTTGCACTCGGTCTGAAAGACAAGGTAACAGGCATCGAAGCAAAAGCAGATAAGCGGCCAATCTACAAACTTGCGGCGCCAGAATTCCTCGAGCTTCCAAATGTCGGCACAGCCAAGGAATTTGACTTAGAAACCTGCGCTTCCCTCTCCCCAGAGCTTGTCATCCTGCCTATGAAATTAAAGGATGCAGCGCAAAGCCTCTCTGAGCTTGACATCCCTGTCCTGCTCGTCAATCCGGAAAGCGAAGATCAGTTAGAACAGATGATTGAACTTGTCTCCACCGCAACCAATACAAAGGAAAACGCAGATGCCCTTCTTTCTTATATTGATGAGAAAAAAGAGATGCTCGAAAAAGACTTATCCGGCGGCGATGCAGAAAGCGTCTATCTCGCCGGTAACTCTTCCCTTCTTTCCACTGCCGGTCCGGCGATGTATCAGTCAGGGCTTATCGAACTGGCAGGCGGTAAAAATGCAGCATCCGAAATCACGGATACCTATTGGGCCGAGATCAGCTACGAGCAGCTTCTGGCATGGGATCCTTCTTATATTATTCTCGCTTCGGATGCAGAATACACACCCGAAGATGTATTAAACGACGAGAATCTGAAGGAGTGCACCGCAGTCAAAAACGGAAATGTCTATGCAATCCCTGGCGATATCGAAGCATTAGACAGTCCTGTACCGGGCGGAATCCTGGCATCCATCTGGCTTGCCGGAATCCTGCACCCGGATCAGGTATCTGCAGATATGTATACAGAAGAAAAGGCAGCGTTCTATGAAACTTTTTATGGAATCAAATAATAAAATTAAATTCACTCTTATCGTCGGAACCGTTATCTTAACGGTTCTGACGATTTTTTCATTTTTTGTCGGCCGCTACCCACTCACACTCTCCGGAATTATATCCGGTGATTCAAGACAGTGGCAGGTGTTTGTGACATTGCGCGCAAGCCGCGGAATCGTCGGCTGTATCGGCGGCTTCGTTCTCGGCGTAGCAGGTTTTGTCTTCCAGACTGTATTCCGGAATCCATTGGCATCACCGGATATCATCGGCGTATCTTCCGGTGCCAGCGCCGGTGCCGCGTTCGGCATCCTGTTTCTGTCCGGCTCTATGGCAGTGACTGCGTCTGCATTTGCCGGTGCTCTCGGTTCTGTTGTTCTAGCGCTTATGCTCGCATCCCTCACTGCCGGGCAGGATGGCAGAGGAATCGTGTTGGCAGGAATCGCGGTACACAGCTTAGCCCAGACCACTCTCATCTTCCTGAAGCTGCTCGCCGACCCGGAAAAACAGCTTGCATCCATCGAATACTGGATTATGGGAAGTTTAAATGGCATCAGTCTCTATACCATCAAAGGAAATGTGATTCTCTGTATCCTCTGTATCAGCGCACTTTTTTTGTTGTACCGGCAGATTATGATGCTTTCCCTGCACGATGACGAAGGGCGTATGCTCGGTGTTCACACACAACATCTCCGGCTTTTGATTCTCCTGATTGCAACGCTGGCAACATCCGGAATCATCAGCATGACCGGGCTTATCAGCTTCATCTCTCTGCTTGCACCGCACGGTGCACGTCTGATCATCAAAAACAACCGGCTATCCACGATGTTTCTAAGTGGGATCATCGGTGGCTGCCTGCTGACACTCGGAGATATTCTGGCACGAAGCGTAGCTTCCACAGAGCTGCCGGTCAGTATCTTCACCAGTCTTGTCGGAGCACCATTTTTGGTCTATCTATGCGTAAGGAGGAACCGCGAATCATGAGTCTGCTCACAGTCAGTCACCTGTCTGCCGGATATGGCAGAAAAGAAATCCTACACGATATCAGCTTTACGTCGCGTCCCGGAACAATCACCGGTATTCTCGGTGCAAATGGATGCGGCAAAACTACACTTTTAAAAGCGATTGCGAACATCCTCCCGCACAAAGGTTCCTGTCTGCTTGCAGAAAATACATTGGAATCACTTTCTGCACGGGAACTTGCAAAGCAATGTGGATATATCCCCCAAAAAAGCGGAATCACAATTGATATGACAGTTCTGGATGTTGTCCTGATGGGGTATCATCCGGACTTATCGCTGTTGCAGCCTCCCACCGCGCAGATGAAAGAACATGCCAAAGCAACTCTCACGATGGTCGGTCTTCCCGATCGTGAGCAGGCAAACTACAACCAGCTAAGTGAAGGACAAAAACAGTTATGTATCCTTGCACGGACATTCGCCGGCGCACGTAAGCTTCTGCTCCTCGATGAGCCGGAAAGCGCCTTAGATTTCCGGTTCCGGAACCAGATGATGCAGCATCTGCGGACATATGTGACTGCCCACGACGCCTGTGCGCTTGTCACACTCCATGACCCTTCTCTGGCATTAAACACCTGTGACGAGCTCCTTGTCCTGTCGAAAGGCACACATTCCGGGAAAATCTCCCCGAAATCGACTCCTGTTTCAAAGATGGAGTCGCTGCTTTCCTCGATTTATGGTACAATCAATATCGCAAAGCTCCACGACAAAAACGGGAACGAACACCTTGTTATGATACAGGAGGAGTCCATATGAAAGCTGTTACAAAAATTACTTTTTACGATGAACAGGATGAAAAATTCTTTGGAGAAGGTCCCTGTCGTCTGCTGCATGCCATCGAAGCAGAAGGCTCCCTGCGAGCAGCTGCAAGCTCCATGGGACTTGCTTACTCCAAAGCGCTTCGTATGATTAAAAATGCCGAGCATGCACTCGGATTTCCACTCACAAGCAGGACTGTCGGTGGCAAATCCGGCGGTGGAAGCACTCTGACACAGGAAGGAAAGGAATGGATAGAAAAATATGAACGGTATCGAGATGCCTGCATACAGGCCAACCGCAAATTGTATCTGGAGATCTTTTCGCGCTAGCAGCAAAAAGCATCTGATTCTGACCGGAAGCCGCGGAAGCGGAAAGTCCACGCTTCTTTCTGCCCTTTTCCCACAACCAATGCCCGGGCTTACGTCCTATGTAGTACCCGAAGATGGGGTCTATATGAAAGAAAACCTGTCAGGCGAGACTGTGCAGATTGGAAGATATCAGGCAGATGCACCTGGAAACACAAACAAAATGCAACCGGTTCCGGAAGCATTTCTCACAAAAGGCATCGAATTTCTGGATATGTGTATCCGTCATCCGTCCGACTGGGTAACCATCGACGAAACCGGTTATCTGGAACAGACAATTCCTGCGTATCAGGAAGCAATTTCCCGTCTGCTCGCAGCCAAACATGTACTTTTAGTTGTCCGTAAACAAAAACTTCCTTTCCTGGACTCTCTCTGCAAGCGGGATGATTGTTTTCTCGTAGATTTAGATAAGCCTTATGGAGACGCGTTCTGTATCATCATGGCATCCGGAAAAAGCAAACGCTTCGGTGCCAATAAACTCCTCACAGATTTTAATGGGAAACCACTGATTGCATACGCGTTTGATGCGACCGAAATGCTTGGACAAAACCGGCTGGTTGTGACGATCCACCCGGAAATTGCACATATATGTAAGAAACAGGATATCCCATTTCTTCTGCATAATCTGCCGGACCGGAACGATATGATCCGACTTGGAACCGGTGCAATAAAAGACAAAGCAAGCCACTGCCTGTTCCTGCCTTCAGACCAGCCGCTCGTCTCACGGGAGACAATCGGTGCATTGCTTTTCTGCGCCAAAAATGCACCCGATACAATCTGGCGGACTTGCGATCAGAATACTGCCGGTTCCCCGGTTGTTTTTCCATCTGCTTACTTTGATGATCTTTCTGCACTACCTCCAAAAAATGGCGGCAATACTGTGATTCAAAACCACAGGGAACATGTAAGACTCCTACCGGTTACACAACACTATGAGCTAGCAGACATCGACACACCAGAGGATATGCAGGCAATGGAGGTTATTGCAGCGCATGCACTGGCAAAGTAAATACACCTCTCACCGCAGCCAGATACTCCTCCGGTCGATCTGCTTTCTTTACCTTCTTCAGCTCCCGCTCTGCTTCTGGAAACATCTTACCCAGATAAAACCACACTTCCTTCATCTTAAAGAGCGCATCCCGCTCACAGTCCATCTCTTCCCGGTACCCAGCATACAACCGGTCATGGTACTCCTTTAGCTCTGCCGTTGTTACCGACTGCCCTGTCCGGATCTCCCGTACCAGTCCCGGATTCGCAATTACACCTCTTCCAAGCATAATGCGGTCTACCTGTGGAAACTTCTCCCGGAACGCATGATAATCTTCCACCGTAAAGATATCTCCGTTATAACAGACCGGGTGCACACATTCCTTCAGTGCTTCCGCAAATACACCAAGATTTGGATGATTGTTGTAGAAATCCTTCTGCAGACGTGGATGGATGATCACTTCGGAGATGGGATACCTATTATATACTCGCAGGATATCCGCAAACTCTTCAGGAAATTCCACTCCGATCCGCGTCTTCACAGAGACCTTACAGCTCCGCTCCTCCGGCAGTTTGGATATCCCCTCAAATACCGCATCAAAGAACCGGTCTAATCGTTCAGGGTCCTCTAAGAATCCACTTCCTTTCTTCTTCGATACGACCGTTGCCATCGGACAGCCTAGATTCAGATTCACTTCCTGATAGCCAAGCTCCGACAGCATATTACATGTCGTAAGAAACTGTTCTGCATCGTTCGTCAGGATCTGTGGAACAACATACATTCCCTGATTGTGCTCCGGTGCCACGTCCTTTCGCTCCCGCGTCTTCAATAATTTCTTCTTTGACGGTGCGATAAACGGCGTCACGTACTTATCCATATCGCCAAACATCGCATGATATGCATTCCGGTACACGTATCCTGTCACGGATTCCATCGGTGCCAGATAAAATTGTATTTTCTCGGATTCTGTAATACTCACCGTAGCTCTCCTCTATCATCAGCATTTTCTTCCACATGTTTCGGGCGGAATATATACAGCAAAATTGCTTTACATATATTGTCTGCGATCATGCAAAGCCAGACTGCCTTTAAACCCAGTCCAAACACATTCACGCATAAGAACGTACCAAATATCCGGATGCCCCACATGCTGACCGCCTCACACGCGAACACATGCTTCGTCCGACCCATACCATAGGAAATACCCTCTAAGACAATCATCAGTCCAAAAAACGGCTCTGAAAACGAAACCAGACGCAGCACCTCACTTCCGATCCGCGCCGCATTGACTGAGTTCGTAAACAGACGCATAAATGGATATGCGAATAGGTAGAGTCCGATACCATTTACTACCATAATCAATAATGTGATCAGGATCGATACCCGCTCCGTTGCTTTTAATTTCCGGATATCCTTCTCTCCGAGTGCATTTCCGACCAATGTACTGGTCGCCACACGCAGTCCGTATCCTGGAATATAGACAATCTGCTCCGCTGTAATGGCGATCGAATGCGCCGCAAATATCGTCGTTCCCATACCAGATACCATCCGCGCAAACGCAATGTATCCAAAGCAGCTTACGAAAGTCGTGCCAAGCGCTGGAAGTCCAATCGTAAATGTCTCTGACAGAATCTCCCGGTCGAGTCTCCTGTCCTCTCGCGTTGGTCGAAGCTTCGTCTTGCTGAGCATCAGCAGAAACATCGCAATACCGCCGATTCCAAAACTGATGCAGGATGCGATTGCCGCACCTGCCACGCCGAGATTCAGACCATATATAAATACCGTATTCAATAGGATATTTAACACATTTTCACCCACGCTGATAAACATCGGCGATTTCGTATCCTTAATGGATCGAATCATCGCGGAAAAGACGCGGGAAGACGCCCGGAACACAAGTGAAATGCTTGTAATTGTGAAATACACACTTGCCGGTTTTACAATATCCGGTTCAACGCCCATCCACACCGGAATATACGGGGACAGCACAAGCGCGATCACTTCCAATAACGTTCCGATGGTAAATGCATATAGTATCGATTGTCCAGCCAGTTTCTTCAGTTTGGCTTCGTCCCCGGCTCCATTTGCCTTCGATGCAATCGCCAGCACAGCAACCGCAATCGCACTTGGAATTGAGTGGATCAGCCAGCCGATGGTTGTTGTCGTGCTGACTGCTGCCGTTGCTTTCTCACCCAGATGTCCCACCATCGCCGTATCAACATATTGAAGCAGCGTCGACAGCACCTCTTCTAATACCGTCGGGATGGATAAGGTGATCAGCGATCGAAACGCTTCCTTATAGTATGTATGTTTCATTTATTTTCAAATCCTTCTGTTTACTTAAAAGAAGGGCTTATAGAAAGCCCTTCTTCGTAAAACTTATTTACCTATCGCTTCGTTTCTTTTTGGAAACACCAAGTATGATTATTCCAACAGCCGCAACTATCATTATAATGGTGATTGGCGCAATCGGCGCTGCATCGCCTGTTTTCTTCACTGTATTGGAAGATGTCGTAGTAGTTGTCGTCGTGATTGTCGTACTCGTAGTACTTGTCTCCGTCGTCGTAATCTCTGTGGTTGTATCTGTTGTTTCTGTGGTTTCCGTTGTTTCAGTCGTTTCCGTTGTTTCGGTCGTCTCAGTTGTTTCTGTTGTCTCAGTCGTTATCTTGTCATACGTATTTATATATGCAACATTTGCTGTCGCATGATCTCCGATTACAACCGAAGCGGTTTTGCCCTCCACTGCAGTCTGCGCGTCTACAACATATGTGATCTTGCTCAACGTATATCCATCTACATCTGAAGCAATCTCATTGACTGTATAGCTGCCTGCATTGCAACTGATTTCCTTCGTCCACGTCTTACTAGCAGTATCATAAGAAAAATCTGCAAGACTATAGGTTGTCTTTGTACCGGTTGCATCCTCAACAACCTCAAAGCGAATTGTCTGCTCCGCATCTGTTTTGGATACACCACCCGCTACGGTCTTTGTCAACACAAGCTTCGCCGGAGCATATGTATTTGTTACAACAATCGTATCTCCAATACTTCCACTTGCCGGTGCATAAGAAGCTACATAATTTGCAACCTCTGTCTCTCTCACACTATACGATATCTCAACGCCATTCTCGTATTTGTCGAGATCTGTAAATGTACCCTTCCAGTTATTTGTCTTATCCAGTTTCAAAGTCTTTGCTGTTGCAACACCATTCTTATAAAGCGTGACTGTGATTGCACTATGATCATCTGCTGCCAGGTTGTCGCCAACCCACTTCTTTTCAACCTCGATATCACCCTTTTGTGTTGTATATGAATTTCGAACCTCAAATACACCGTTTTCACCAGCATCTTCTGCTGTCACAGTTGTACCAGAAGCATTCTTCTTCACATAACTTACAATATATCCGGCTGGTACATCGACTTCTTTGACTGTATATACATATTCTGTATTTGCTGCTACATCACTGTACTTCGGAAGCTCTGTCCATGTATAAGTCCAATGATTTGTTTCACTCAAAGTTACCGTGTCATATACATTTCCATCATACATTAACTGTACCTGTATGCTGGTTGGTCGTTTCCGATCATTATTATTCTGATCATCCCATACCTTTGTCACCGTTCTTGTCGTAGACGGATAAGAGTTTGTAACTGTAATAGATCCATTTCCTGTTGTTGTATCAACTGTCATCGGGCTGTAAGATACACCATAGCCCTGTGGTACAGCTACCTCTTTGACTGTATACGTAATCTCCTGTCCAGCCTCATTATATGGAAGGTCATTCCATGTATAAGTCCAGTGATTTGCATCTTCCAGTGTTACAGCAGTTCCAAATGCAGAACCATTTGCATACAACTGAACATTTACACTCGTTGGACGGGATGTAGAATTATTATCCGCCCATACTTTATCGACTGTAATGTCTCTTGTACGAACTGTATGTGTATTCGTAATCGTTGTGGCTGATCCTGCTGATACAGTAGCTTTTGTATAGCCTGTGACTGTACCAACTTCTTCGACCGTATACACGATATTGTTTCCTCTTGCATCCTGCTTATTCAGATCATTCCATGTGTATGTCCAATGGTTTGTCTCATTCAATTCCTGCGTTGCATCCGGATCTGTTACAGCCACGCCATCTGCCATAAGCTGTACCGTAATTGGTGTCCGCAAACCATCGCGGTTGTTGTCATCTTCCCATACTTTTGTCACTGTATGACTGACTTTATCCATCGAATACTGGTTTGTGATAACCGCCAGATACGTTCCATCGCTCTGCTTCTGGATTACAGAAGACTTCTGTGAATATGAAGCAGGCATGCTTGCAGTATCCTCAACAACCGAATACTGAATCTCTACACCATTCTTATAAACCGGCAGATTGCCCCAGCTTGCCGTCCAGTTATTCGCTGCCGTCAATGTAATATCCTTCGACAGGGAAACTCCATTTTCCATTAAGGAAACCTTAAGATTCTGTGGTCTGTTCCCATCTGCGTCATTATTATCATCCCAATCCTTCCGGATTGACACCTTCGTTGTCTGTAAGGTATTCGTGATATCATAGCCATTCGCTGCATATGTCGTCGTATACCCAGAAACCGGTGTCTCTTCTACCTTATACTGGATTTCCACATTTGTACCTGCATAGTATTTATCCAGATTATCAAAGGTAAAGTTCTTCGTCGTTTCTGTTGTACTCAGACTCTGTGTTTTTACCAACTCCCAATCGGCTGTCGTACCCTTCTTCAATCGATACAGTTTCAACTCAATGTTGGATGGACGATACGCTTCATATCCCGTATCTACCCATGTCTTGGTGCCCGATACAGATGTTTTTTCCGTTTTATTCTCGAAGATGACTGCACCTAAGCTTGTGCCTGCACTGCCGCTCGCAGCTCCATTCACATATTTCTGTACGGAAGTAACTGCGACATCCAATTTGTTGCTTGCAGTATTCTTAGTCACATTTACCTTGACTACATAATATGTATCATCTTTTGTAACACCTGCATAACCAGATTCTTTTTCATAAATCTTGTAAATGTGCTCTCCGACATTTCCTGTCACTGCAGAATCATATGTTAGTGGTGTGAATGTTACGGTTCCATTTGTACTTCCATTTGTTGTTCCTGTAGCAGCCCCTGCCGTCTTTATTGACAGATCTGCATTCAGCTCATCCACTGCAAATCCCGCAAATGTATAGTTAGCTGAATAGTTCGTTGCATTATCCAGCTTCTTTAATGCAGTAAATGTAATGCTGCCAGATGTCTGAATCATTGTATTCACGATATCATAAGTACCTGCAGGGTAACTTGTCGTATATCCAGCGACCGCTGTCTCTACTACCTTATATGGAATCTCAGTAGCCATTCCCGGATAATACTTTGGCAATGTTCCAAATGAATACTTCCATGCACTTGCTGCATCTACAGTCCTGACTGCTCCGACCTGCTCCCAATCGGCATCGTCATTCTCGTTTCCACCCTGTTTCAACTTATATAACTTTACCTGAATGCTAGCCGGACGATCTGCTGTGGTATCACCAACCCATGATTTTGTACCCTGAATCGTCGTAGTCACGGTCGTATTATTAAATACAACCTCTGAAGCCGTGGTACCGGTTCCTGCACTGTTATACTTCGTAATCTTACTGCATGTTGCAACCAGCTTTGTCGGATTTGTAGCATTATCCAATGCAACATCTACCGTCAGAATATAATAGTTCGTATCCGTTGTTACATCTGTGTACCCAGAACTTGTCTCATAAACCTTGTAGTAATGTTTTCCTTCATCTCCTGCTGTTGCAGAACTATAACTTACCTTATCTGCAAATGTAATCGCTCCTGTTGTATTTCCAGCAGTTGTTCCGGTTGTAATATCCTTTACCTTGGTAGCGTTTGCAGCGTCTGCTGATACCTCTTCCACTGCAAAATTCTTAAAGGTATAGGTGTTGCCACTTGCATAAGCGGTTGTGCCATCCAACTGCTTTGTAGCTGAGAAGTCGTAGGAACCTGTATAGTATGTAGACTTTTCATTCTCATATGGAAGATTATATCCCGTATCATTCGTGAATGTCTTTCCTTCGTATCCGCTCGGAATCGTTATACTGGATGACTTTTGAAGCACGAAGTAGAACGAATCCGCCCGAACATCAAATCCCTCTGCAGCAGATACTTCGACCAACTCATAAATCTGATCATAATTCAATCGATCAATTGTCAACTTACCAGCAACCTCATCGGTTACTTTCAGCACATCCGTATCCCGTACCAAGTTACCTCTCGTCATGGTTCCCGTCGCAGAATCATAGGTTGCTTCATACAAACGGAATGTAGAATCTTTCAGTGCATGTGTCGTTCCAGCCGCATCTGTCCAGTATTTGTATAACTCAATCGAGCCATAATTGGATTCTGCCTCATGCTGTCCTTTTGTGAACACCTGTCCCTGGAATGTTTTCGATCCACCCTGATCCGCCTGATATCCGTTCAACGTAAATGTATTAGAGGATTGTTCATCCGTCAAAGTAATCGAACTATTGCCTTGTGTAAACTTCAGATTACACCTCGTTGTATAAGTTATCTTCAAATACTTGCTATCCGGTAATTCAAACCTAAGTGAATTCGAAGATCCATCATAGCTGACTGTATAATCGGTTCCACTTGTCAATGGTGTTTCTGTACCGCCATTTACTTCGTATACCTTGATACTCTGCATATTATAAGAGAATGCAGTACCAAGTTTATCCACAGCCGTTAATTTTCCATCTCCCGGTACCAGATCATAAGCACCCTTGTTGACTTCGATCGTATACTCCGCTGTATTATATTTACTGTTATCTGCACCTGTCGTGTTATCATAGGTACCGTAAAATACTCCGTCCTTCGATACCAATGCAGGTGCTTTCAACGTCGTTGTCGTTGATACTGGTGTTCCAACATTCGTACTTCCTATCTTTAGCTGAGCAGAATTCGTAAAGGTTTCCGATCCCTTCTTTGCAAAATCCTCCAAACTTGTTACTTCTGTCGTATACTCAATCCGGATATGTGTCTCTGTTCCCGCTGAATAGTTGTCAATGGCATTCATCAAAGCAATATAATCCGCAGTAACCGGAATCGTAAAACTTGCAATTCCATTCGTTTCACTTGTCTGAAGACCAATGTTCGGTATCGTTGCTCCACCTGCATAATACGACATATCCGATAACTTACCCGCTGTATTATGCGCTACATCCCTGACATAGAAGTATGCAGTTATCATGCTGGAAGATAATTTCATATCCGTTGGTAATGTATCCGCAATCGTAACAGATTCTCCACCTGAAAGCGCCATGGAATTCAATGACACATCTAACATGTAGCTGATTTTACCTGTTTCGTCTACCTTCGCTGTAACCGTCTTATTCAAAGGCGGCAATGGATTTTTATATATATCCTCACCAGACTTTGACTCTTCCTTACCATTTGCTGAATAATAAATAGTCGCCACATTTTTAAAATTCCTCTGCACCTGGTTCAGGTCCGTATCCAAAACCTTAGTTTTATATTCTAACGTTATTTCCTTTACCGGACTGCTTCCTGTAAATAGACTGTCTTTAAATTCAAATTTATAATCATATCCTCCGTTATTACCTGCAGTATCCGGTGTATATATCACATATTCATTCTCAATATTGGCATCATTGGAATCTGTCGCATCTACAGCAAACGTCGAATTGTCTTTTCTTGTAAATGTAATCTTTGTGTTATATATACCTGACATGCTTCCCGGATTATTCCAATATTTTTGCATATTATCCTTGATATATACATTTGTCAGGTCTTCCGGAATGTCCTTCACAGAAACCGTCCAGTAAATATATCCATCCTGCATTTTCACCGCATGCTTTTCGATAGTCCAATCTTTTCCTGGTGTCTGCACAGTTCCGGTTCCCATATATTTATAGCCCTTATCTGTTGTAAGAGTTACATCATTTTTCACATCCAGTTTGGTCGCAGAATCCATATAATTATCTGTTACCTTTGTATAAACAGTCGCCGTATATACACCATTGTTTTCCTTAAAGGCAGAAGCAGGCAGCGTCTGGCTTATACCTCCCTGCAGATTGCCATCCTTATCACATAATGCTGATCCAATCTCCGGCATATCTACGATAGTTCCAGAGCCAAGAAGTGCATCCAAAGAAGTATACTCTCCTGCATAATCCTTCAGATCAATCGTAATCGTCCATGTCACAACCTTAGAAGTTTTATCCAGTGACCCTGTTTTCTTTACTTCCGGTCTTGTCACATCGTAAGTTGCCGATGTAGTTCCCGTTTTTGTCTCTTTTTTATTATTCTTATATGTATAATCTACTGTATTCGTATAAGAAGTACTATTCGCATTATCCGGATCAAAAATACCTTCATCTGTCTCTACATCATAAGTAACTTCCACGGTCGTAGTACTGCCATCCGATGAACCAAGTTTGTTCAAAGCATTTGCCAGAGCACCAAAGCTTCCATATATGGTATTCGCAGTGACATTTGAATCATTGCTGCTTGCAATCTTGATATTGGAGATATTCTTTAAGTTTGCACCTAAACTATCTGTCAAAGATACCCCGGACACAGAGCCAGTCGTTTTTAATGTCAACTTATATGACTGCTTCCACGTATTTGTACTCTTGTCATAGGTTGCTTTTCCATCGGTTGCTTTCTGTACTGTCAATGTACTTGTTGCGGTTCCATCATCGTAAATCACATCTGAAACTTTTTTCTTTGCAGTTCCAATCGTTATTTTATCTCCGGATCCCTTATCGGTTTCCGTCAGCTTTACATTTCCATATATTGTTCCATCTCCCTTTCTTGTGTTTTCCGTCAAGAAAGTCTGATTATCAAGGCATATATATGCATAACCATTACTAATATAAATATAACCTACTTTTTTTCCTTCAAGCATAATATCCTGTTTTCCGGATATCAATTCAAGGTTATTCAAATCATTAAAATTTACTTTGATATAAATAGGATTTCCATCTCTTGGAATGGCACTGTTATCTAACTCCCATTTATATTTTAAGTTAAACTCATCACCTTCGAATACTTTTGTTACCTGATCCAAATCCGTCTCCTGCCCATTATGTTTAACACTGGCAGTGAAATTCATCGTTATTCCATTTGACGTATCTGTATATGCATTGTTCCAAAGTGAAAGATCTACGGAATCATCTGCCACATTTTGTGAGGTTTCATTCAGATTCTCTTCTTCTAAAGGAACACCATTTTGATTTTCTTGTGTTCCTAAACTTTGCTGCCCTGTTGCGAAATTTGCATCGCTCTCCGATGCGACACTCTCTGTCTCCCCACCTTCTGCAATCGGTGTATAGCTGATGTTCTGGAATAATGAAATTAACATCAACATAGAAAGCAGAAATGCAATCACTTTTTTCTTGTTTTTTTGTTTGTTCATAAACTCCATCCTCCATTTTCTTTTTTCCTAATGCATCCTCGCATTTATGCATTGGAACCATCTATGATAAACTCCGACATACCTCTGTTCAGAGTAAAGTTAAGTTATGAATTATTACTGTTCAATTTTTATATCGACAGTAACCCACTATCGCATAATATTTTACATGAAAGTGCTTGTATTTTCAACATATCGCACCTATAAATTTGTGCTTTTTTTGACTATTAAAACACAAAAAACCTGCCACACCAATTCTGGTGCGGCAGGCTCTTTGTAACCATCTTACGAAGTACGTTTATTCTTCGTCCTTCTTCTCCTCTGTGGATGCCTCTGCATCGTCATCATCAAAGAAGCTATCATCAAAGTCATCATCGTAATCATCGAAGTCGTCTAAGTAATCCGGTGTCAGATACTTGTAAACTGCTACACAGATACCAACGATGATTGTCAGAATACCAACGATCAATGCAACAGAGAGAAACGCGTTCTTTGCTTCTGTTACGCACTCGTCTTCTTTTACAACTTTTACTTCGTCACAACACTTTCTCATAGTTTTCTACCTTCCTTTCATCGCTACTGATATAATGATTTTACCACAGCTTATCCGATATTTCTACCGTCATTTACAACTTTTTCATTTTTACAAGCGATGCAAATAAATGTTTTTCTCCGACACGGTCAAAATTCACCACGATTTCCTGGTCACCGCCCGATGGAATCACATCAATCACCTCGCCATTTCCAAATTTAATATGGCGTACTTTATCCCCTACTTCATAGCTTGCCGGTGCCGACGCTGTATTTCCCATCGGGAATGCCTTCCCGAATCCCGGATTGGCGCTCGGGTTCGCAGTAGCTGTGGCAGGTCGTGTATACGGGTTGTTCTTTCCGTATGCCTTTAACTGAATTACCTGCTCTGCCGGTTTCTTCGACGGAATCCGATCCATATTTGCTGGAGCATAGCCAAAGGCTTTCTCCTCATATTCCAAATAATGCTTCGGAATCTCCTTGACGAACCGCGATACTTCCTCGAAATTCGTCGAACCATGCACCATCCGTTGTCCGGCAGCCGTCATATACAGTTTCTCCATCGCACGTGTAATTCCGACATAGCAAAGTCTCCGCTCCTCTTCAAGTGCATCCGGATCATCCGAATCCAGCGACATGCCACTTGGGAATAACCGTTCTTCCATACCAGTCATAAATACATACGGAAACTCCAAGCCTTTCGCACTATGTAAGGTCATCAGCGTCACCTTTGCGGTTGGCACACCATCCTCGTCTTCCTCCTCGGTATCTGCCACCAGCGCGATATCTTCGAGAAGTCCAGTCAGTGTTGGCACCTCTGCACTCTCTTCATAGGTAACGATCTTATTCTTTAATTCCTCTAAGTTATCCAACCGGGTACGCGCTTCATCCGTAGCTTCCGCCTCCAATGCTTCGCGATATCCGCTTTCATCCATGATTGCATCGAACACTTCACTGATGAATTCTCCATGTACCAGTCGTGCTTTAAATCCTTCCATCATATCTGTAAATTTCCGGATTTTCTCCACATTCCGTGTCATGCCAGGTACTTCTTCGATATCTAACAGTGCATCATACAGATTATATCCATTGGACTGCGCATACATATCAAGCTTATCCACGGTCGTCGCACCAATACCACGCTTCGGCACATTGATGATACGCTTGATTGCCTGATCATCGATCGGGTTTGCAAGCACCTTCAGATAACTTACGAGATCCATGATTTCTTTTCTTCCATAGAAGTTCTGTCCACCATAGATTTTATATGGGAGATTCTCATACAGAAGTTTTTCCTCAAGCACACGGGACTGCGCATTGGTACGATACAAGATTGCGATATCATCGAGTGATACCCCCTGATTCTTCAAGGTCTTGATCCGAGATGCAACGCCGTTCGCCTCCTCGTACTCCGTGCCGTACCGGGTAAATGTTACCTTCTCACCATCCTCCTGCTCTGTCCAAAGACGTTTATCCTTTCTTCCCTCGTTATTCGCGATCACCGCATTTGCAGAATTTAAGATATTCGCCTTGGAACGGTAGTTCTGCTCCAGTTTTACTACCTTGGCATCCGGATATTCTTCCTCAAAATTCAGGATATTATAGATGTTCGCGCCACGGAACTTATAGATACTCTGGTCGTCATCACCCACGACGCACAAATTCCGGTATTTTGCAGCCAGCATCTTCACCAATATAAACTGTGTATGGTTCGTATCCTGATACTCGTCCACCATAATGTACTTAAACCGTGTCTGGTACTCGGCAAGCACATCTGGATTCGTCTCAAAAAGAAAGATCGTCTTGAAAATCAAATCATCAAAATCAAGCGCATTGTTGCTCTGGAGACGTTTCTGATACTCCCGGTAAACCTCCGCAATCTTCTGATCCCGGAAGCTTGCCGCATGTGCTTTCTCATAATCGTCCGGTGTCATGTACCCTTCCTTTGCCTTCGATATCGCCGAAAGCATCGCCCGCTCCGGATAGAGCTTCGGGTCCAGTTGCAGATATTTCAACACTTCTTTTACAACAGTCTTCTGTTCACTTGCATCATAGATCGTGAAACTGCTTGTTCCACCGATCTTGTCAATATGTTTCCGCAGAATCCGCACACACATGGAATGGAAGGTCGATACCCACACACTCTCAGCGCCAAATCCTACCAGATTATCTACTCGTTCCCGCATCTCTGCCGCAGCCTTGTTCGTAAATGTGATTGCCAGTATATTGTATGGATTGACTGACATCTCATCGATCAGATATGCGATCCGGTGCGTGATCACTCTGGTCTTTCCAGAACCCGCACCTGCTAAAATAAGTAAAGGCCCGTCGGTTGTACAACAGGCCTCTAACTGTTTGTCATTTAATCCCGGCATCGGTTTACTGTAAACCTAACTTTGCCTTCATCGCTGCCAGCTCATCCTGTACAGCTGCATTTGGAGCTGCATCATACTTGGCTGCTAAACTGTCGATGCCACTCTCCTGTGTTGTCTGATTTAATTCGGTCATGGCATTTGCCTGATCAAGCATTGCGTTCGCCTTTGCTTCCATACGATCAAAGGCAGCCATGCTGCTTGCTGAATCTGACAGATTGTTCGTCATCTTGTTCAGACGATCCTGAGTCTTAGCAACCTTCATCTTCGCCTTGATTGCATCACGGCGGGAGTCAAGCTGGTTGATATCTGTCACAAGCTTGTCATGCATCTGACGCATCTTCATCGCATTTGCAGCTGCAACATCATAGGTCTGCTGCAAGCTTGCCTGCTTCGCTGTAAGCTGGTTCTTCTGCTCTAAGAACTTCATGGCATCTGCTTCGTTTCCGGCAAGAAGTGCCTTCTCTGCGTATGCCTGCATCTTCGTAATCTCAGAATTCACTTCATCCAGCTCGCGCTTGCATCTCTGCTCATCTGCCATAACGGCAGCTGTTTCCTTCTTCACTTCTGCCAGATCCTTTGTCAGGTTACGAAGTGTCTGATCAATCATCTTCTCCGGATCTTCTGCCTTATCGAGAAGTGCATTGATATTTGAAGCCATAATGTCTTTAAATCTCTGTAAAATTCCCATTGTAATAAAACCCTCCTATAATTCTCATCTTCATACCGTGAAATCCACGTTGCTTTTATTATACTTGATAAAGATAGTAAAGTAAAATGGAATTTTGTTAAAAATTGGTGTTGTCTCTGCAACTTGTCTTAGTTGTATTTTGCAATCACTTCTTCGTTTGCCTTCATGGCGCTTTCTTCCATCTGCTTTCTCTCTGCAAGGAGCTTTTCCTGCACTTCCTTATGCTGTACACCGATGATCTGCAATGCGAGATATGCGGCATTCTTTGCACCATTGATTGCTACGGTTGCAACCGGAATTCCGGATGGCATCTGCACGATAGAGTAAAGTGCGTCCTGTCCATCGAGTACGGAACCTGAGATTGGAACACCGATAACCGGAAGAACCGTCTGGCTTGCAACAACGCCCGGAAGTGCGGCTGCCATACCTGCGGCTGTAATAAACACTTCTGTGCCGTTTCCGTTTGCTTCCTCGATAAATGCGGAAAGTCCTGCATGTGCACGGTGTGCTGACAGGCAACGCACATCAACCTGTACGCCATAGTCCTTCAGAATCTTAATTGCTGGCTCTACCTTTGGAAGATCACTTGTGGATCCCATAATCACTGCTACTCTCATTTGTTCTGCCTCCTTGATGTTAAATATATTGTATTGTATCACTATCTCCTGATAAAGGAAACAGTATTTGTTGCTGTTATGTTATCGTATGTTCTTCCGGGTTCCGGAGATCCCTTTGGAACCAATATGATTTGTATACCTTCCAGTCTTTTTGCCAGTCCGGCAGTTCCGGATGCTTCTCCGTTTTTTGCCCACGACAGCCAGCCAAACGACTGTGCATGTACGCGGTAATAAATATCATAGTGTTCTGCCATCTCTCCATAGAGCGAAATCCGGATTGCTTCTAATCGTTTTGCCTGTCCGCTTGTACCGGACATTTCTCCATCTTTTTTCCATGTATTCGGATCATTTTCATTTCCCTGCCATCCATAAGATTGTACATGCGTTGTGTACCTTACACCACCTGAATATGATGCGTTCGACAACTTGATATTGATTCCTTCCAACCGCTTTGCCTTGCCGCTGGTTCCGGACATCTGTCCGTTGGTTTTCCATGTCTGCCAGCCAAAGGATTGTACATGGGTCTTATACATTATATTGGCGTTATACGCATCCCCCGGAATCTGAATCGAACCATTCTGCAAAGCAACATAAGCACGGGTATTCACAGATGACGGATTCACATTCGCATACGATTGTCCTGGCGCCGATTCTCCTTTCTTCACTACAACAATCTGAATTCCTTCCAACCGCTTTCCATACCCTGCTGTTCCGGATGGTTCCCCATTTTTTGCCCATGCAAGCCAGCCGAATGACTGTGCATGTACACGATAATAAATATCATAGTTATCTTTATCTGCTCCGGTCAGACGGATTTTGATTGCTTCTAAACGTTTTGCCTCACCGCTCGTTCCGTTTTTCTCGCCATTTGCAGACCACGGCAGCCATCCATACGTCTGGCAATGTGTAGTGTACTGTACACCAAGATTCGCATTTCCGGATACACGCACCCATATATTTTCCAATCGTTTTGCTTCACCACTTGTACCTGCCATCCAGCCATTTGACATTGCCGGTTGGGAATCACCATATGTCTGGATATGCGTCTTGTAGCTGACATCTACTTGTGGAATTACCGTTGGTCTTGGTACTGTAGTTCCATATGTAAATGTACTGCTTCCACTTACCGCGCCACACTGTGAACAGCTATAATAGTACACAGCTGGCGAATCATAGGTTGCATCCGACTTTTTCGTTGTATTGCTTACTATCTTCGCCGTAAATTGATGCGGCAATTTATCACCATACGTAAACACATCTGTACCTGTTTTTCCGCACCGACTGCACTCGTAATAATATGTTGCCGGTGACGTACATGTTGCTGCACTTGCCATGTAAGCATCAGATATATGCTTTGCAGAATACGCATGCCCCAATGCTGTTCCATACGAATATTGCACATCTCCCTTCTCATTACATCCACTACATGCATAGTAATATCTGGCTGATGATGAACAATTCGCTGCACTTGCAAGATATGTATCGGATATTATCTTTTTAGTATAAGAATGATCCCCTGCCGTACCATATGTATACGTTTTTGCATTTGCAGACTTATCTACTGCTCCACATCTCACACAACTATAATAATAAATTGCCGGCGATACGCAGTTTGCCGGTTCCTTTAACGCAGCTTCCGTCTGGACTTTCTGTGTATACTGATGGTTTAGTTTGTCTCCATCATAAAATATTGTTGTTCCCTTCTGTCCACATCCCGCACAGCTATAATAATACGCTGCCGGCTTTTCACAGGTTGCTGCACTCGCGAAATGCGCTGTATCTACATGCTGTACCGTATAAGAATGTGCTGCCAGACTGCCAGATTCAAAAGTCTCTGTACTTAGCTTTTTACAGTTGGAACAGCTCTTGTAATATGTTGCTTTCTTCGTACACGTTGCATTGCTTTTTAATGCTCCTGTTACTGTCGGATCAGTCACATATGTATGTGTAATGGTGTATGTTTTCTCAACTGATTTTGAAAAGATACCTTTACCCGTAATCTTGCATGTACCTGTCGTTCCACTCGTCGAATGACTCACGGTATAATCTGTTCCGCTTGTCAGCTTAATGCCATTATAAGTTACTGTTGGAGCAACCGCAGATGTACTTGTTCCACATGATATAGACGTCTTCGTCAGTGTCACTACCGCATTACTGATATCTACCGATCCAGTTGCTCCTACTCGAATTGTGTAGGATCTTTTTATAGAAGGGTTGTATTTTGGATATACAGAAATCGTAACAATTCCTGCTTTTTTCACTTTCAAAACAGCATCGTTCGGTTGTACAATACTCTTTTTGGGAGCCTCTACAATACTGTCATCTGAGCTTTCAAACATAACATCTCGATAACCGCTATCTCCATTCACATCTTTTACATAACACAAAATATTTGAACCTACTGAATTTTCAGTTGGTACACTTAGATGATAATAACTATCCGACGATTCACTATTTCTCCAACATAACAACATTGATGTCGGAGGAACAATCGTAATCGTTGCGTTACAGAAAGAGCAGACACCGGTTGCCTTGCCTGTACTGTCAGCCGTACCATAGACGTAGGAATGTGGTGCTTTTTCTATTGTTTCTTTTATGGTCATCCCGCATTTTGAACACTTGTATATGTTCTCTCCGGTTGTCTGACACGTTGGTTGAACTGTTGACTGCAATACTTTATTATGATTACAGCTCACAGTAAGACTAAATGTACAAAGTACGGTACTTCCTTTTTTGCAAGTAATCGTTGTAGTTCCGGCTTTCTTTGCAGTAACTACTCCATCCGCTGTCACGCTTGCTACTGTTGTATCAGAGGATGTGTATGTAACAGTATCAATCACCCAGAGATCAAGAGTCTCTGATCCATTTACCAGATGAACCATCGGTGTGAGTTTCTGCGTTTCTCCTAAATACTGTGTTGCTTCCCCCTTAAGATAATACTTGTTGATATATGCGTCTTTTACTTCGACTTTCTGCATAATATCTGTATGTCCTGATAAGGCAGACTGGCTTAAGCTCTGGGAAGTGCTGTTAAACTCACCCGCTAACGTATTCGGATAACCAGAGGCAGTTGTATAAAAATCCCCCAGTCCAACATAGGTATTCCTTGGATCAATCATGCTTGTATAGTGACCGGTTACGGCATCTGATGTCTGCTTTACCCAGTCAGATTTCTCGTCATACCACTGGTTAATCCCCGATACCAGATTTCCCTTATTCCAATTATACGCTAACACTTCGGCATATGTTGATACACCATTGTATTTTACAGTACTCAAGCCTTTCCCATTCAGACGGTTATGTCCACTTCCCACAAATCCGAAACACAATCCACCTTCCACCGCACGGATTCTCGCAATCCGCTCCAGATCGGTCGACCATTTGATTGGTACATAATCGGATGCCGTAAGCATCCGGTTTGAATTTCTCGGATCTGGTACATTTCCTGCCTCGCATGCTTCTTTTCTTATTTCATTAATCCGGTTCAATGCATTTTGTGCATCTACATAATACGTTCCATACACCCCGAACATCGTACATCCTGTCGATGGCGCACTTACATCCGTCTCCAGTATTGTGTACTGTGCCGCCTCTGCGATTGGCGACAGTTCCGTCATACCCATACTGAATATCATTGCAAATGCAATGATATATGCAACAAGTCTCTTCCCTCTACGTTTTTTCATTCGCCCCTCCTGTAATTTTCCCTACACCACTATATCTTTCACAAGTTTCTCTGGTTTTATTTGTCTCTGCTCAACCGTATATGCCCCAAGCAACCGTTTCTTTGCTTCTTCGAATACACCCATATCATCGATATACATATAAGCAAGCACGTCGCCTTTTCGCACTGCGTCGCCCAGATGTTTTCTGATATCCAGCCCGACACCTAGGTTGATCGTGCTGTCCTTCGTTGCACGTCCGCCGCCTAAGATGAGGTTCACCATGCCAACCTCGCTTGTGTTGCAGGCTGCCAGATATCCATCCTCTTCACAGACGATCGGAACACAGTTTGCCGCGAGCCGGAATTTGTTCACATCGTCGATGTATGTGCCATCGCCACCCTGTGCTTCCACAAACTCTTTGAACTTGGCAAGTGCCGCACCGCTCTCGATTGCTTTTTCACACTGTGCCTTCGCAGCTTCAAAATCATCGGATTTTCCTGCCGCCATATACATGTATGCCGCCAATGTGAGTGATACAGTAAGCAGGCGGTGAATACCATGCCTGTCGTAGCCCGCACAATTTTCCATCCCCGCACAATCTGCCTTGTCTGTGCGGTCCGCACCATATCCCTGTTGCGCTATATTTTCGATTGCACTATAGGCATCACACCGGCTCTGCACGTCTGTATCCCCGCTTGTGTCATATGTGAGATATGGCTTCACATCCTTCATCGACAACACCTGCACCGCCTCGATCACTTCGAGCGCATTGCCAACCTTGCAGCCGAGCGGTTCGTTCATATCCGTAATCACACCATAACACGTTCTGCCAGCAGATTTGCCGATATCAACCATGATCTGTGCCAACGCCTTTGCATCTGTTTCGTTCTTCATAAATGCGCCGCTGCCACATTTCACATCCAGCACGATTGCATCCGCACCTGCCGCAAGCTTCTTGCTCATAATCGAAGATGCAATGAGCGGCAGACTGTCGACTGTCGCCGTCACATCGCGCAGCGCATAGATCTTCTTATCTGCCGGTGCCAGATCTCCGGTCTGTCCGACAAGCGCCAACTTCATCGAATTGACGTGTTCAATAAATTCTGTCTCCGGGATACTCACACAGAAACCCGGAATCGCCTCTAACTTATCAATCGTACCGCCCGTGTGTCCAAGTCCTCTGCCGCTCATCTTCGCAACCGGTACCCCCAGACTTGCGAGGATCGGAGCCACGATAAATGTCGTCTTATCCCCGACACCTCCGGTACTGTGCTTATCGACCTTCACACCGTGGATGGCTGCAAGACTGAGCTGGTCGCCGCTTTCCGCCATCGCATGTGTCAGTGCGCAGGTCTCATCGTGCGTCATGCCTTTGTAGTAGACACACATCAGCCACGCACTCATCTGATAATCAGGGATTTCTCCCTTCGTAAACCCTTCCACGATAAAACGGATCTCATCTGCAGTATGCTCTGCGCCGTTCCGCTTCTTCATGATCATATCGTACATTCGATACATCTTACGTCACCCCCTGTGTCGTAAATACATCCTAGCGATTGTCATATCATGCTACATAATATCCTGCAGGAAACTCTTCCCAATTGCCTTTTCATCATCCACACAGCTTCCAAGCAGGTACTCCTCCACGGTCTTTCCAATATCCGCAAAAGTCGGTCTTGTGCCAAGATCCGTTCCCTGCTTCAATCCCTTTCCATACATCAGAATCGGAATATATTCCCGTGTGTGATCGGTTCCCTTAAAGGTTGGATCACAGCCGTGATCCGCATCCACGATCAAAATATCCTCGTCCGTCATCTGCGCATACAGTTTCGGCAGCCATGCATCGAATTCTTCGAGCGCATTCTTATAGCCAAGCGTATCTCTTCGATGTCCGTATTTCATATCAAAATCAACCAGATTCGTGAAGATCAGTCCCGCCGGTTCTGTCTGCATATAGTCAAGCGTCTTCTGCATGCCATCGGTATTTCCGGTCGTATGCACCGACGCACAGATGCCACTGCCATGGAAGATATCACTGATCTTACCGACTCCGCATACCCGCACGCCCGCATCTGCCAGATGCACCAGCACATTGTGTTCCGATGGTTCTAACGCATAGTCACGCCGGTTGCTCGTACGCTCGAACCCATCGCCTTTTCGTACAAATGGTCTTGCGATCACACGTCCGACGCCATGCTCACCAACCAGAATCTTTCTTGCAATCTCACACATCTCATACAATCTTGGAAGTCCGACCTTCTCCTCGGACGCTGCGATCTGGAATACCGAATCTGCCGACGTATAGACGATCGGATATCCGGTCTTCATGTGTTCCTCGCCATATTCTGCAATGATCGGAATGCCGGATGCGACCTTGTTTCCGTAGATGGCTCCACAACCGGTCTGCTCGATAAATGCATCGATAATCTCCTGTGGGAATCCATTTGGATACGTCGGGAATGCATGTTTTGTATGAATCCCAATCATCTCCCAGTGTCCGGTTGTCGTATCCTTGCCGTTGGATAACTCCTGTGCCTTTCCATACACGCCGATCACATCCTGCTTTGTTGCTGCATCGTAAAACGATGTGTTCTCAATCGCACGAAGTCCAAGCTTCGTCAGATTGTCAAATTTTGCATCTGGATATGTCTCTAAAATATGTCCAAATGTATCGGAGCCAACATCGCCGAACTTATCTGCATCCGGTTCCTCTCCGATTCCTGCACTGTCAAGTACGATCCATATTACACGTTTTGCCATATTTCACGTCCTTTCTGCAAAAGTTCTATGCTTCTGCCTTGTTTTTATTTCTGTAAATCAGGTACAGTGGTAACGCTACAAATACGACTCCACCCACGATATTTCCAAGTGTTACCGGAAGGAGGTTGTTCAGGAAGAACTTACCAACTGTCATCGAATTAAGCTGATCCGGTGTCATGCCTGCCATGATTGCCGCATTGTAGTATGCCTCACCGTGCTTTGCAAGAAGTCCGGCAGGAATGTAATACATATTTGCCACGCAGTGCTCATAGCCTGCAATAACAAACGCCCAAATTGGGAAGAAACATGCGAAGATCTTTCCAATCGCATCCTGACATACACCTGCCAGAAGCACTGCCAGACATACAAGGATGTTACACATGATTCCAGATGTAAATGCCTTCATGAAACTTAAATTCATCTTATTATAAGCCGTCTTGATCGTCGCTGCTGCAAGTGCGCCATTCCCATAATCAAGCTGTCCACAACGGTTTACCAGAACAACTACGATACACGCACCGATCAGATTCGTGATAAATACAACTACCAATACACGAATCATATCGAGAAGCCTGATTCGCTTGTCAAATACAGCAAATGACATCAGGCAGTCACCTGTGAAAAGCTCTGCGCCAATCAGCACAACGAACATCAATCCCACCGGGAAGATTGCACCTGCCAGAGACTTCGCAATACCTGTATTGCTGATTCCGTAAACTGCCGCACTGCTGCTCGATGCACCAATCGCAATAAACGCACCTGCCAGCATACCGAGCAGTACCAGCTTTCCGAACGAAAGCTTTGTTTTTCCTTCGTATACCCCCATGTTATCTGTAATCAGATCACCGATCTTTTTCGTACCCATTTTTTCTTCCTTCCTGTGTCTTCCATTTTATAATTTTTATATTCTATCAGAAGTCAGCAACCGGCTTCCGCAGAAATCTTTCTCTTAGCACGCTTACTTCAGTGCTTCATTCAGTGCTTCTGTACCCGGAAGCACAAACCTTCCATCCTCAATGATTGCCGTCTTTGTGCCATCCGGCTTCACGGCATAGATTCCGCCAATCTCCTCATATGGGATCGTGATATCGGTATGGCAGTTAAAATATGCACCTGCCCGCGCCTCCTTGTCCTCTGAATTGCGCAGCGCAGAGCACTCATTTTCCTTCGCTACGATCTCTCTGCCATCCGGGTTGTACAGGCGGCTGTCCTCGCTGTAGCTGTAACAGGTATCACCGACTGCAAAATGCGGTCCCATCTTCTCTACAATCAGAATCGGGAGCTTGTATAAGATGTCATATTTTCTTGCCATCGCATATGCCGTCGTGTTCGTACCGATCGCGAATTCACCGATTGGAAGTGTCTCATGGTGGAATAGCAGATTCTCCTTGATAAACCGCTTGTTCTCTGCCTCATCCTCGAAGTTCTTACAGGTATAATCGGCAACCTTTCCATCCTCGAAGGTAAGCTTCAAGTCTGTGTATTTGAGTTCGTTCAAATACACCTGGCTCACATGCAGCGTTCCCTTCGTACCGTTGAGTACCGGGGAAGTAAATACTTCACCAAGCGGGATATTCACATCTGCCAGACAATTCTCGAAGTTCGTCTGTGTCTTGCGGTCGATCTTGTGCAGCATCACCTTCATGTCCGTCTGGTTGCCACCCTTGCCAAGTACCTGTACATATTCTGCATCATCGAGACAATCAATCATCGTCTGCTGGATGGATTTGTATTTCTCATTATCGAGCGTATTCACTTCCACAACTGCATCGAAGATCTCCTCGAAATTCTCACCGATCTCCGGGATTGGATATGCGATAATCGTGAAGCTGTACTGGTCATGTGGAATGTAATGATTTGTGATCTCCGCCGCCTTCGACGCATATTCCACAGACATCTTCTGCTGCTTGTCGGATAATTTCCAGACTGTCGGCTTCGTCTGCGGGCTGAACGGATCTTCGCCGAACACCTCAATGACCGCCGGACCTGCATAGACAAGCGCAGCTTCTTTCTCCTGCTCATAGGTCTGCTCCATAACTTCGAGCTTCCGCTCCATAAACGCGCGGTCGAAGAACACTGCATCATCGCCCGCATGGTCATACTCATACTGCTTGTTCGCCGGTGTCGCAGCATATCCGGTACGGATCGTTGCCTTCCGGTTCATACGGCTGACTGGATACCGGAACAGTATTGATGCCAGACCTTCTTTCTCAAACATCTGGATTGCCGCTTTCACCATGCGCTCCTGTCCGATTGCATAGCGGATATTCACAGACTTCTTCGGGCTGATATCGATCCGCATCGTCTCAAAGCCCTTGATAAAGCCCTGCACATACGTGCGTGCCAGTCTTTCGATCTTCTCCTCCGGAAGCTTCGCCAGATACTGCGCCATCCGAAGCTCATTTTCACCGATATATTCGCCGTACGCATACAGATAATCCGGTGTCATAAGGTCACTCTGCATGATGATATCATACGCAAAAGGATTCACGCATGTAACCGTCTCCCGGATTCTTCTTGCAACAAGCACATCCGCATAATCATACATATAGTAATAGATAGCTTCCTTGATCTCCTTCTCGTCTGGAAGCTTCTCTCCTTCGGATGCAGTAAAGATTCCATACACCTCTAAGAAAAGCTCCATCAGGGAAATCATCGCCTGCATCTCATCTTCATACGCGTACGCAATCATAGCACGGATCTCTGCGTATAACATGCATAAATATTTGCCATATTCACCAAGTTTTTCCACGGCATAATCCGGGTTTGCAAAGCTTGCGTCATAATGCTCCGGCAAAATGTCTGCATATAAATTGTGATTGATCTCCTGTAATTTCGAAAGTGGAAGGTCGATCTTTCCCGGCTGTGACACAATCTCGTACACGTCATACACATACAGAATAAACTCTGCCACACTGTCAAAATATGTTTTGAGATTCTTCGCACCTGCATCCATCTTCGCAAGTGTATCCCAGATTGTCTGATCCTCTTCCTTTATTTCACTGATTCGTTCTATCGCAAGCTGCATACGCTCCTGCAAATCTGCGTCGTTCATAGTTTCCTCCTACCTCGTCCGAAGACTTTAAAATCTGCCTAATAAAATGATTATGACCGGAACCACAAAGGATACGATGTTCAGCCAGATGGAGATCCGCTTGCCACGCACGCCGCCCTTCTGGGACTGTAAACCCATGCGTGCAAAGATCTCTCCAACGATCGACAGCAGCATGGCGATGATATACAATAACCCGAATACCTCCGGCACATGCCCCGCCGTCGCGATGGACACGATCACACTGACAACTTCGATAATCAGCGCGATTCCACCCATGCAGTCAGCGATAATCGTATCGCTCGCAAACGATGAATCTGTAAAATAATATCTTCGTTTCTTGAACAAACTCATAATCATTTATTTTACACAGCCAATCAGGGTGTTGATATCATCTACCCCGTTTGCCTGCATATATTCCTCAATTCCTTTTATAATCTCAACGGTTGCATATGGATTGTGGAAATTCGCCGTTCCAACAGCAACTGCGGTCGCACCAGCCATGATCATCTCCAGTGCATCCTCGGTATTCATTACGCCGCCCATACCGATGATTGGCAGTTTCACGGCATTTGCCACCTGATATACCATACGCACTGCGATCGGATGGATTGCCGGGCCGGATACACCAGCCGTCTTGTTTGCAACTGCAAATGTCCGGCGTTTCACATCGATCTTCATACCGGTCAATGTATTGATCAGAGAAAGTGCATCACTTCCGGCTGCCTCGGCTGCCTTCGCCATCTCCGTAATATCTGTGACATTCGGAGAAAGCTTCATGATGATTGGCTGCTTCGCCTTCGCCTTGATTGCCTTCGTGATATCATACAGTGCTTTTGGATCCTGTCCAAATGCGATACCACCCTCTTTCACGTTCGGGCACGATACATTAATCTCCAGAAGGTCAACCGGCTCATCACCAAGCCGTTCCACAACGTCCAGATAATCTTCGGTACTCTTGCCACACACATTGACGATAATCTTCGTATCCTTCTCCTTTAAGAATGGGATATCCCGCTTCACAAATGTATCGATTCCCGGATTCTGCAATCCGATTGCATTCATCATACCGCCATAGGTCTCTGCCACACGTGGTGTCGGGTTGCCCGGCCACGGAACATTCGCCACGCCCTTTGTCGTCACGGCTCCAAGGAGATTCAAATCTACGAACTCATCGTATTCCATACCAGAGCCAAATGTACCGGATGCAACGGTGATTGGATTCTTAAGCTCCACACCTGCAATACTTACCTTTGTATTCATTACAGCTCCACCTCCTCAGCATAAAATACAGGGCCATCCTTGCATACACGCTTATTCTTCACCTGTGAATGGTCGTCAATCTCCTTCGACTTGCATACGCAGGCAAGGCAGGCACCCACACCGCATGCCATACGCTCTTCTAAGGATAACTGTGCTTCGATGCCATGTTCCAGTGCATAGCTCTGAATCGCACGAAGCATCGGTGTTGGTCCGCAGGCATAAATCTCTGTGCCCTCGATGCCGCACTGGCGAATTGCATCCATAACCGTTCCTTTGACACCGATTGCGCCGTTGTCGCTGGATTTGTATACGGTTCCATATGGTTCAAATTCCTCTGATAAGAATTCCTCATCACGGAATCCAAGCACGATCGACTTCTCGCAGGTAAGCTCCTTCGCAAGCTGCAGCATCGGTGGAATACCGATTCCGCCGCCGATCAGGATTGCCTTCTTATCCTTCTTCGTAAATCCGTTTCCGAGTGGTCCGAGTATCGTGATTGTATGATCGGAAGTGAGCATCGAGAATTCCTTTGTGCCCTTTCCTGCAATACGATATACGATCCGGAGTGTACCTGCTGCACGGTCAATCTCACACAAACTGATCGGACGTGGAAGCAGCTTGCTTCCATCTGCAGAATACACGTCGATAAACTGTCCCGGTACTGCCTGGCTGGCAATCTCCGGTGCCTGTATCACCATTGAATATATGTCTGTGGCGATCTCGTCCTGACGGACGATCTTCGCCTCCATCTTTATCTTTCCCATTTTCGACTCCTCTTAATTCTCTTAACGGTTTGCTCTGGCGCCGTTAATGTCGGCGATCATGTCCTTGACTGCCTGGCGGCTCGCATCTGCATATCCGGTCTCACCGAAGGATGCGTATTTGTCCTGCTTGTAAGCAGCGATGATGCCACGGGAAGAGTTGACGATCGCGCCAAGTCCATCCGGATTGAAGTAATGTACGAGATCTGCTGCCTTACCGCCCTGTGCACCGTAGCCCGGTACAAGGATGTATGTCTTCGGCATCAGTTTACGAAGTACCTTTCCCATTTCAGGGTATGTAGCACCAACCACACAGCCGACGTTGCTGTATGTATCGCCCATGCAGGCTTCACCCCACTCAACGACCTTCTCAGCGACAAGTTCATACAATGGACGGCCATTAATAAGCTGATCCTGAAACTCGCCGGAAGATGGATTGGATGTCTTCACAAGTACGAAGATACCCTTATTGTACTGCTTGCATACATCCACAAATGGCTTCACACCATCGGTTCCAAGATATGGATTGACTGTCACGAAATCCTCATCAAATCCGGCATACTCCTTGCTTCCTACCTGCACCTTGCCAAGATGTCCGACTGCATATGCCGTTGATGTAGATCCGATGTCACCACGCTTGATGTCGCCGATGATTACAAGTCCCTTCTCCTTTGCATATGCACAGGTCTTGTGGAATGCAATGAGTCCCTCGATTCCAAACTGCTCATACATTGCGATCTGCGGTTTCACTGCCGGAATCAGATCGTAAGTTGCATCGATAATTCCTTTATTGTATTCCCAGATTGCCTCGGCTGCACCTTTTAAGGTCTCTCCATACTCAGAAAATGCTTTCTTCTGGATATACTCCGGTACATAGGAAAGCATCGGATCTAATCCGACTACAATCGGTGCGTCCTTCTTCTCAATCTGTGCTACTAATTCATTAATCATTTATTTGTCCTCCTATTATGGTAATGCCACTCGCATCCGCTCAACGGCCTCCTACTGATCTTCTATAATTGCCCCATTGTAGCGGAGCTCACCATCTACGATGGTTGTCAGAACCTTTCCAACTAATGTCTGTCCGGTATATGGGGTATTGTGTCCCTTCGATTCAAACTTGATCGGATCAACGACCCATGTTTCTTCCGGATCGAAGATTACGATGTCCGCCTTCGCTCCCGGTGTCAGTCTTCCGTACTTGTCATCGATGCCGATGATCTTCGCAGGATTGTAGCTCATCTTCGTCGCCATATCCATGATATCCATAAGGCCCGGTGCTACAAGTGCCGTATACGTAAGTGCGGCAGACGTCTCTAATCCGACGATTCCAAATGGTGCCTTATCAAAGAACTGAGCCTTCTCTTCTGCGGAATGTGGTGCATGATCGGTAGAGATTGCAGGCATCGTTCCGTCTACCAGCCCTTCCACCAGTGCCTTTACATCCTTCTCTGTCCGGAGTGGCGGATTCATCTTGTAGTTGCTGTTGGCTTCCTTGATATCTGCATCCGTCAATGTGAAATGATGCGGACAAACTTCGGCTGTGACATGCGCACCAAGCCGCTTCGCCATTCGCATAAGCTCGACCGTTCCAATTGTGGAACAATGGCAGATATGAAGCTTCGCCCCTGTCTCATGTGCAAGAAAAATATCACGCGCGGTGATGACATCCTCCACGGAATTCGGAATACCCGGCACACCAAATTTCTCCGATGCTACACCCTCATTTAACACGCCTTTTCCAACGAGATCCTTGTCCTCGCAGTGCGCCATGATCACTGCACCAAGCTCGGCTGCTTTCTTCATCGCCTCGCGGTAGACACGGATATCCATAACACTTTTTCCATCTTCGGAAAATGCAACAGCGCCTGCCTTTAACATCGCTTCCATATCGACAAGCTCTTTTCCTTCCATCCCTTTCGTAATAGAGGAAAGCTGCTTCACATGCACATATGCATGCTCCGCACGTTGCAAAATATCCTGCAATACTTCCACGTTATCGACAACCGGTTTTGTGTTTGGCATCGCACAGACTGTCGTCACACCACCCGCGGCTGCTGCACGCGAACCGGTAATGATGTCTTCCTTGTATGTCAGTCCCGGATCACGAAAATGTACATGCAGATCAATAAACCCCGGCATTACATATTTACCCTTTGCATCGATCACAAGATGTCCATTTTCCTGGGCTTCGTTGTAATCTGCCTGCTCGCCGCGGCTTCGCACGTAAATCTTCTTTATACAATCCTGTTCAATCAATACGTCTGCGATCTCGTGCAACCCGGTTGCAGGATCGACGACGTGACCATCAACTATGAGCATAATAATCCTCCTGTGTATTTATACTACATACATCTTATACGTCACACTTTCCTTGTATAACATGTAGAATAACCTTCGTTGTGATTCGAGTGCATCCGTACCGGAAACACGCACGGTTACACTTACTTTACTGCCCTCGTACTGCAATGCAGTCACTTCGGTTCCGAAGTCGCCAAGTACGGAAAGCATATCCTGTATAGACATCCCCTGTTCCGCCTGTGGATCGGGTGTCAGCTCGATCTTCACAGATGCATCTGTGGTGTCTCTTTCGTTTATCGCTGCCTGAACTGATCTATACTGCGTCTCAAATTCCGTATCCACATTTCCTTTTCCAAGGAAGATTCCATACTGATGATACCGCGATAATTGCATAACCTTCCGCACATACAGACGGTACAGTTTTTCCTCATCTGCATCACCGGGGAAACGTGCGTACACCTGCTTTTCGCGCTCTGGTTTGTATACGCTGTCCTGCGTTTGAAGCTTCGCTTCTGCCACATCTTCCGAGCAGCGCAGGCGATCCGTAAAATAGCGATGCATCGCATCATCCACCGCGTTGATCTGTTTTCGTATCTGATCTAATTCCATATTCTGATTTGTATTCCTTCCTGAATCCTTTTTCAAACCATAATTATTTTTTATTTTACCATAAGTCGACAAAAAAAGAAATGTTCTTGCTAGAATTTAACAGGATATCCCTGCAAAAAATTCTCATACTATCCATATATATCAAATCAATCAGAAAATGGAAGGGAATGTATTATGAATCAAACAGAGCACGCAGAAACAACCGTATATCTTTCCCTCGATGCAAGCACGATGGTTGCGTCCAAGCAGGTACACATTGAAGATATTGCTTCCGTCTTTTGCAGCCAGCCGGATATCATGCACGACGTGAAAAAAATCAAGCTGTTTACATTTCGTGACAACGAGCAGGGGCAATTAGTCGTCAATGCCCTTGCAATCATTGGAGAAATTCTGAAATACGATAAATCCGTGACTGTCCAGAATATTGGCAGCCAGGAATGCGTCGTCTACTATCGGAACTTAAGCGACGGACACAAACGAACCGGAAAAATAAAAGCCGCATTTCTGATGCTGCTCGCCTTTTTCGGAACCGCCTATTCGATCATGTCCTACAACGGGGACGTCGGTGCCATTGATCTGCTGCAGGATCTGTATCAGATGTTTACTGGAACGCAGGCAAGTGCAACCACTGCCGGATATCGATTTGGCATTCTGTTTTACTGTGTCGGGCTGTTCTTCGGTATGCTGCTCTTCTTCAATCACGGTCTGAACCACAAGAAAGCCGATGATCCGACACCGCTGCAGGTACAGATGCGATTATATGAGCGGGATGTCAACGATGCAATCGTTGTAGACAGCGCACGGGAGGGAACGAGTCTCGATGTTGATTAAAACGATTGCTTACTGTTTCTTTTGTATCTGTGCCGGAAGTGCTGTTTCCGCTGGTTTTGTCGCATTTATCACGATGCTTGGTATCTTCGATAAACTGGCAGAGCAGATGAAATCCGGCAAAGGTGTCCACCGGATTGAAGCTTTGATCATCGCCGGTGTCACGATTGGAAATGCTGCGTATCTGTTCGGACTCCGGATTCCGATCGGGCTGGCAGGATTCAGCATCTTCAATCTGTTTGGCGGCATTTTTATCGGGTGTCTCGCCGGTGCTTTAGCAGAAACCTTACAGGTCATGCCAATTCTATCCCGCCGTTTGGGCGTGCGGACATGGCTCCCTTATGTGATTGCCGCGGCTGCCATCGGAAAAGCACTCGGCTGCGCCTGGCAGATTCTGTTTTTCCCTTCTTAAATTATAGCGAAAGGAGTTATCTCTATGAAAGTAAAGCAAAACGACCAGGAATATAACCGTTACGTCGAAGCGATCACGCCGAAACACAGTTGTTTCAAAAACTGCCTGCACGCCTTTCTCGTTGGCGGCTGTATCTGTCTGCTCGGGCAGGTGATCTTCAACGTATGTACGACGCAGTTTCATTATGAGGAGGCAGACGCAATGAGCGTCTGTTCGATCCTGCTTGTATTTCTCTCCGTCCTGCTTACGGGGTTAAACCTCTACAAACCACTCGCGAAATATGGCGGTGCCGGTGCTCTGGTTCCGATTACCGGATTTGCGAATTCCGTTGCCGCCCCAACGATCGAATACAAAAAAGAGGGTGAAGTGTTCGGAAAAGGTGTCAAAGTGTTCACGATTGCCGGACCTGTTATCTTATTCGGTGTCGTAGTAAGCTTTGTCGCCGGTTTCATCTATTGGATTTTCAAACTACTGTAATAACAGATTATCCAGAAAGGAGTTATTATGAATCAGAATGAACAAGAAAAAACAAATCAGGCTGTCGGAAAACAGACCATACGCTTTGCCTGTCCACCAGCAATTTTAAGCCGTGCCTCAATCGTCGGTGACATGGAAGGGCAGGGACCTCTCGCCTCCTATTTCGACCAGATTGAGCCAGATCCTGCCTTCGGCATGGACTCGTGGGAAGAAGGCGAATCCGAAATGGTGCGCCGCGCAGTACAGACTGCCATCACGAAATCCGGCATCGCCAAGGAGAATATCCGCTATATCTTCGGTGGCGATCTGCTTGGACAGTTGATCGGTTCTACATTCGGTCTGAAAGATTTTCAGATACCTATCTTCGGTCTGTATGGTGCCTGCTCCACCTGTGGCGAAGCATTGTCACTTGCAGCTATGACTGTCAATGCAGGCTATGCCTCGCATGTCATTGCTGTGACAAGCAGTCACTTCGGTGGTGCAGAAAAACAGTTCCGGTTTCCACTGGAATACGGAAACCAGCGCCCACTCTCTTCTACCTGGACAGTCACTGGAAGCGGCGCATTCCTCGTATCTGCAACCAGTCCAGATCAGCCGATGAAAGAATACCCTCGCATCACTTCTGTGACAACCGGAAAAATCGTTGATTACGGCGTACGGGACAACATGAACATGGGCGCCTGTATGGCACCTGCCGCAGCAGATGTCATCTACCAATGTCTCGAAGATCTCGCCGTCAAGCCATCTCATTTTGATAAAATCATCACTGGCGATCTTGGAAAAGTCGGCAGTGAAATTCTGATAAAACTGTTACGGGATAACGACTACGACATCGAGAAACAGCATATGGACTGCGGCGTCTGTATCTTCGACAACGAGGAACAGGATACCCACAGTGGCGGCAGTGGCTGCGGCTGTGCGGCTGTCACACTTGCCGGCTATATTCTGCATCAGTTAGAATCAAACGAATGGAAACGCGTGTTATTCGTCCCTACCGGAGCATTGCTTTCTACAGTCAGCTTCAACGAGGGACAGACGATCCCCGGCGTCGCGCACGCCGTTGTCATTGAACACATCGATTTATAAATTGGAGGATGTATATATGGACTATATTCTTGCTTTTGTCATCGGAGGAATCATCTGTGTACTGTCACAGATTCTGATGGATACAACCAAGCTTATGCCCGGACGGGTGATGGTAATCTTAGTCTGCACGGGTGTGATTTTAGGGGCAGTTGGTATCTACGAACCTTTCATGAAATTTGCCGGAGCGGGTGCTTTCGTTCCCCTGACCGGATTCGGCTACAACCTGTGGAAAGGAATCAAGGATGCAGTAAACGAAGATGGCTTTCTCGGACTGTTCCGCGGTGGTTTCAAAATGGCAGCCGTCGGAACCTCCGCCGCTTTGATCTTCTCTTACTTTGCATCTCTCATCTTCTCTCCAAAGATGCCAAAGAATTGAAGCTTTATTTATAACAAAAACAAAAAGAAGTATCTGATTGCAGTCATAAACAACTGTTCTCAGATACTTCTTTGATTTATATTACGTTTGCGGCTCCGGTGCCTGTGTCGTCGGCTCCGGTTGCTGTGTTGTTGGTTGCTGCGTCGTTGGCGCCTGTGTTGTTGGTGCCTGCGTTGTCGGGGCCGGCGGCTGTGTTGTCGGCGTTGGTGCCGGATCGGTACCTCCAGTCTTCTCAAAGGTAACACTGATCGTTCCGTTTGCCTGTACATCGTTAAATGTAAAGCTTGAAACAGCGCCCTGACTCTGTCCATTTACAATGACATCCTTGATCCGGTATCCATTGTGCGGTGTGATATAGAAGGTTACATTGGCACCCTTCGCAACTCGAACCGTCGGTGAAATCGTTCCTCCTTCACCTGCTGAAGAAGCAAGTTCAATCTCACCCTCCTCTAACGGTGTATGAATATCACACACCTCATCCGTGTACTCGTATCCATCGGTAGATTCTCCGTTGGAGCCTACCAGCTTCTTATTACCATTTTCATCAATCTCGACTGTGAATGAAACGGTCTCCGGACATCCACTGTTTGCACGTTTGTGTGACTCTGTACAGAACTCAATTGCTTCATGTCCACTACATCTCTGTGATGGGATATCTGCCTGTGCATAATAATCCGAAGAAGTTGGGCAGCCTTCACCCGGAAGCAATCCGGTGATCTCGCAGACGCTGATCGTCGTGATACCCTCAGGTCGCTCAAAGTCTGCCGATGTATCCTGTCCTTCTAACTCTACAATCTGATCCATGATATCGCGCCACATATATTTATGTGTATTCTGTCCACCCATATCAACGTTACTGTCATAACCCATCCAGATAGACGCGGTATAATATGGTGTCATACCGCAAAACCAAAGATCATAGTTTTCAGAGGTTGTACCTGTCTTACCTGCACAAGTCATACCAGACTGTAATCTTGCCGGCGTACCAGTTCCGCTTGTAACTACGGACTTCATCGCCTCGATCAACTGCCATGCAGTTGTCGGCTTGATTACCTCATGGGAGGTTGGTGTCGTGTTGTCAACTACCACATTTCCATCATGATCGATAATCTTGGTAAACAAAACCGGCTGATTGTAAACACCACCATTTGCAATCGATGCATAAGCGGCTGTCATCTCATAATTCGTAACACCATAACTCAATCCACCCAGTGCACACGCCTGTGTCTTATCTGTGAGCAGCGTACCATTGCTGTCCACCTCCTGGTCTACCAGTGTCGTATATCCAAACTTCAACAAATACTCAAATGCTGCCTCTGGTGTCTCTTCGGTAATTGCCTTTACCGCACAGACGTTAATGGAGCTTGCGATACTCTTACGGATCGTACAATATCCACTGTGTCCGCCACCGGCATTCCGAACCTCATTACCATTTGCATACTGATATGGCTCATCGTTAAACGATGTTGCAAGACCTGCCTTACCACTGTCGATCAGCGGTGCATATGCTGCTACGATCTTGAACGTGGAACCCGGCTGTCTCTCTGCCTCCGTTGCACGGTTAAATGCACGGTTTACGGTCTTCGTACCACGTCCGCCTACCAGTGCTTTTACATAGCCGGTATGCTGATCCATGATTGTGAACGAAAACTGTGGCTGCGGTGATACAGAAAATGCTTCAGCGACATAGGTTCCGCCTGTCTCTTCCAGCATCGCTTCCTTGAATGTGTCGGCTGCGGCTCTCGCATCCTGTTCACTCGGATAAATATTATTATACTTTGAATTTCCTGTCTGCTCTGCAAAATAATTGGTCAGATCGCCAATGCTGTAATTGTAATTTGTTTCTTTGTCGGCTCCCAGAAGTGTCAGCTTGTAGCTCAAACCAACCTTCGTGCTATTGCTTACATATTCCGGATTGTTGATGACATCATCACAGATCTTCTGGATTGCTTTATCCTGTGCAGAGTAAATCTCATAACCACCCGTGTAAAGCTTGTTCTCCGCCTCTGACTTTGTACAGCCATACATATCCATAAACTTCTCTATGACACCATTTATGATAGCATCCTGATAGAAAGTGTTCACGTCAGATTCTGCAAGCTGAACCTCATGCTCGGCATCGATTCTCGCATAGACATCATCTGCCACTGCCTCGTCATACTGCTGCTGTGTGATGTATTCCTGATCTAACATCTTCTTTAAAACTTCCGCCCGGCGCTTTTTGTTCTCGTCTGGATTGGCAACCGGATCGTAACGGCTTGGGTTCTGTGGAATACCCGCGATAACTGCGATCTCTGAGATTGTAAGCTCCGTCATATCCTTGCCAAAATATTTCTCGGAAGCTGCCTGAACACCACTGACACCACGTCCCAGATAGATTGTGTTCAGATAGTACTCAACGATTTCTTCCTTTGTGTACTGCTTTTCGAGCTCAATTGCCAGATACTGCTCCTGAATCTTACGTTCCAGCTTGTCCATAAATGTCGTCTCATCCAGACCGACATTAAATACCTGATTCTTGATGAGCTGCTGCGTCAGCGTCGATGCACCCTCATTAAAGTGACCGCTTGCCGCGCCCTTTGCAAACGCACGGAAGATACCGCGCACATCAATACCATTATGCGTCCAGAATCGCTGATCCTCGATTGCAACAAATGCATTGACCATATCTTTCGGGATTTGATCATAATATACATAAACACGGTTAGAATCAATCGTGGAGATCTCTTTTTCTACCGTGCCATCCTGTGACCGAATATTCGACCGGTATCCCTGTGGAACAATATTGATACTGGAGGTATCCGGTGCATTGTCCAAAATACCCTTCATCATACCGAATCCAGCTCCGGCTCCGGCTATGATCACTGCAATGATACCAACCAATATGATCTTAAAAAGTATAACCAGCACTTTTCTCGTATTTCGTTGTGTTTTGGAAACAAGTTTTCTCTGTTTTTTCTCAGTTTCCGCTTTTGAATAGCCCATCGAGCTACCTCCCTTTATTTTTGCATATAAGTATCCAGATAAACGCCATTATAGCAAACTTTTACCACAAATACAAGATATTACCTATTCTAAACATTTTTCTTTTCCTCTATTCTTTTTCTCCATTTTTTGGTAGAATAAGTTTAGGTGCCGCGGATTTTTCCGCGTGTAAATTCACTGCGCATTTACATGCCCCACAAGTATAGTCGCAGTCGGAGGCTTAAGATGAAAGGTTTTGTAGGCATCGGTCGCGCAGACCATGTGGAAACAGCCATAACGGAAGCAACCGCCGGATTGAAAAAAGCTGATTTTCTAATCCTGATTGCTCCTTTTTCAAAAATAGAAGCTGCCGCCGCCCTGCTCGGCGAGAAATATCCGGGCACACCGATGATCGGTACCAGCGGTGAAGGCATTGCGAAAGAGATGCGCCTGACACAGGCGGTCATCGTCATCGGATTTGCAGGCGTGGAAGTATGTACGGGCGTGATTGAAGATGTCCGCACAACTCCGGTCAAATCCATGCACACTTTTCTTTCCAATCTGCAGGCGATCGAACCGGGGGATTCCGATACGATCTGTCTGGAATTTATGACCGGATGCGAGGAACGCGTCCTGTCAACCATCCACGATTCCCTGCAGGAAGCCGGTGTTCCGTTGATCGGTGCCAGTGCTTATGGCGTCCTGCTCGGCGAAAAACACTGTGTGATTTTAGACGGGAAGGTTCATACGCGAAGCTGTGCGTATGCGTTTATCAAAAACAAAGGTGGCAAGATCCATCTATATAAGGAAAATATTTACAAACGGCAGAGCCGCCGTGCGCATTTCGCCAACTTAGTAGAACCGGGAACGAAAACACTATTTCAGTTAGATGGCGTTCCAGCATTAGAGCTCTACCAGGAGGAAACCGGCGTCCAGCTCGAAGATATCCTCTCTGCCATGCCGCGCCATCCACTTGGACGCGCCCTTGGCGATGATACCTGTATCATCCAGACAATGTCGGTCGACCGGAACGGCGTCATGTTCAACGGCAAGGCAATCTATGAAAATGACAGCATCTATATCATGGATGTCGATGATTACCGGCAGATTCACGAAGAACTGCTTGCCTCCATACAGGCATCCCCGGTTTCATTCCTGCTTGGCTTTGACAGCGCGAACCGTCTGCGCCTATTTGCAGAGGACGATGCCCTGACCGACTATGTTGCTTCATTCCGTACGGTTGCGCCTGCTGCGATCTTCGTCGGCGACGGCCAGCAGTTTAACAACCAGCATATGAATCAGACACTTGTGCTTGCAGCATTTGAATAATTACACGCAGGAGGTATAACCACGATGTTTAAAAAGAAAACAGAAATACATGCAGTTCCAACAGAAACGGCAACCGGGCTCGCCTTAAAGCAAAGCTTAGAGCCGATCACCCAGATTACGAAAAGCCTGAAGGAAAACCGGAAATCCCTGATTGAAGAAGAAATGCAGACCGCAAGTCAGATCTCTGATATCCAGGGTTCCTTTGATACGATCCTCGCGCAGTCCGATCAGGTTGCTTCCGGTATGGATTCCATCAAGCAGGAATTTGCCAATATCGTAGAAGTTTCTTCCCAGATTGAAACGAGCGTCAGCGGCGTACTTACCGCGACCGATCAGGCAAACGAAAATGTCGACAGCCTGCAGGAAAGCTCTTCCAATGTACTGAAGGATTTCCAGCATGTCGTGGAAGTCTTAAATAAATTCCAGAGCAGCTTCGACGAGATTCAGGAGACAATGTCCGGTATTATTGGTATCGCCAACCAGACAAACATGCTCTCCTTAAACGCTTCGATTGAAGCCGCCCGTGCCGGGGAGCACGGTCTCGGGTTTGCCGTTGTCGCAACCGAGGTCAGCACCCTGTCCGCAGAGATCAAGAAGCTCGTCGATACTGTAAATGCAAACATGGCACTGCTCCGCGAGGACGCTTCCAACTTAAATGCTTCGATGGAAACAGCAAACCGGATGCTCTCCCATGAACAGGAGCAGGTAAAAAAGACAACCGAACTGTTTGGCAATATCAAAGAATCCGTCAACGGTGTAATTGAGGTTCAGCAGCAGATTGCCGCTGCCGTTGACACTTGTAACGAAACCGCTGATCAGATTCAGGGAGATATCTTAAGTGCCAAAGACGGCTATATCGGCGTGTCCGAGACAGTCAACCAGTTATCCGGTGATATCACACGCAAGAATCAGTTGTACGAAAACATGATCAACCTCTTAGATCAGGTCGATCCGATCGTCGAAGAAGTACAAAAAACACATATCAATATTTAATGACAACAAAAAAGTGGCAGGGATTTTATATCTCTGCCACTTTTTTTGCAGTAACTTCCACCAACTGTTCCAGTTCCGGAAGTACAAATATCTGTAATTGCGGGATGATTCCCGGCTCGGTGATTGCAACACTCTGCGATAACTGGGCTTTTGTCCGTTCCATCGCTTCCGGCGCATAGTCCCAGTCAATCTCTGTAATCCGCCGTATACGTTCCCATTCTTTCGCATTGAACTCCAGATTCGGAAACGTTACATTATATCTATTCGCGAAATACGCATTCATCCGGTCGTAATCACCATAATACCATTTCTTAGAGAAAAATTCCTGACGATCATACATCCGCTGCTGTTCCAACACTTCTACAAAAGTAACCGCATCGTATAACATCTCCGGTTGCTTTTGCGCATTATAAAACCGGAAATGTCTGTCCCAGTACAGATCCAGAAAATTATAATCAAGCAAAAGATGCGCATAATATCCACGCACATACGGCTCCTGTAATGCATCACCATATTTCTGTAAAAACCAGTCCAGATCCGGTCGGCGCACCAGCTTGTCATAGGTCGCATCGTTCCAGAAATGTGTGTAATGCTTATCCCTGCACATATCTGCGATCATATTTCCAAGAAAAAATGCATTTTGCTCCTGCGCGTTCATCTTCGGCAGCATCTCCAGCGCGCGTTTGGCACAGGATAAATGGATTACATAGCTTGGCATATCCGAACCTCCGACAACAAATCATCGTCCAGAAATACATTCTTGATATTTGGCATCGGCAAAATCTTCGTTTCCACCGGAGCTGTCACTTTCTTCCGCTCTGCCACATGCTTTGTCCGAACCGTCGTGCGCTTGTCTGTGACAAACTGCAGCTTCTGTTCTTTTACTGCCTTCATGCTGTAAAAAAGCAGTCCCTCCATCACATCGGCAATCCGTTCTGCCGTTGTTACCGAGCGCATCAGCTTCTCCTCCGTCGTTGTAAACTCGCGCTTGTAATCGATACAGCGGATGTAAATATCTGAGATATCCCCCAGTCTCCGGCGCTCAAAGATATCCTGAAACTGTCCAAGTGTCTCCATCCGTACATTTGCGGTTCCATTTACTTCTGCAGATAAGACCTCTCCCATCGCGACTGCATACACATAGGTTGACGCAGACACCCGCAGATTCTGTAAAAATGCATATACCGCAAGGGAAATCCCCCACATCTTCGATGGGAACAAAATTCCCACACTGTCTGCATCCAGACATTCTCCATGATATTCTGTATATTTCATCACCTTGCAGTTTGGAAGATTCTGTACCATCTGTTCAGTCATTGCCTGCCGGCAGTCCATCTTCCATGCATGTCCTGCAGACACATCAATATAATCAGACACGTAAAAAATATAATTCCGTGCCTCTTCTATCTCATTTTTCAATTCCATACCCCTCATTTGTATCCTCCCACTACTCTCCCGAAGCTTTCTTCTGTACAAGTGATTCATACAGTGTGCGAAAAGCAAAGCTCCGATATTCTTCCATCGTCATCCCGGTCTGCTTCGTGATCTCTTTTTTCTTCTGTGCCGAAATCTGAATAATACCGCTTAAGGATGACCAGAGATACAAAACCGTCGGCTTTGTATCGAGTGTTTCCTGTAACACATTTGTGTTTTTTCCCTTCTGGACGAGCGCTTCCATCAATCCATATAATTCCTGCAGGATCTCCGGCAGAATCACCGTGCCCTGCTTCCGGCTGTTGGTTGCCTTCTCCTCAAACATCAGGGAAGCATAATACTTCGGATATCGTTCACAGAAAGAAACCAGCCGTTCACACAGCTTGTAATAGCTGTCCTCAAAAGAGGTATCTCCCTCGATATACACCGTCATCTCACCAATCAGGATATCGAGATAATCAACCACTATGGAATTATAGATATCTTCCTTGCTCCGGAAATATACATAAATCGTCGACTTGCTGTAATCTGCCTGCAGCGCAATATCGTCCATCGTCGTGTCCTGAACGCCTTTCGTCTCAAATAACTCCCTCGCCGCCGTCAAAATATTGTCGCGATTAAACTGTTCCAGCGCAAGCTTCTTGCGTGCTCCCATATACTCTCCCGCCAAATACAACTATTGTTGACATTATACAACGTGAAGTATGTTTTTTCAACTATAAGTTTTATTATTCTACTTTTATTTCTAGCATTGTACTTTTTATATATAAATCGAACTTCTAGTTCGATTTATAAAAATCCAGATTCTGACGCATCTGAATCAGTATTTTCTTCTCCAGCCGGCTGACCTGCACCTGACTGATTCCCAGCACCTTCGCAACCTCTGTCTGTGTCCTATCCTCGAAAAACCGCAGCCGGATCAATTCCTGTTCCATCTCCCCCAGCTTTTCCATTGCCTGTCCGACCAAGATCCGATTCATGATATTTTCCGCTGCCACTTCCGACTGTGCTTCATCCACCAGTCGCTCCACCAGACTGACCTGTGTCCCATCCTTGCCACAGATTGTCTGCTGGATGGATTCCACCTCCCGGTTCGCCTCTGTCGCCATCACGATATCCTCGACGCAAAGTCCCGTATAGTCTGCCAGCTCATCCAGCGTTGCCTCTCTTCCATATTTGTGCAGCAACGCCTCCTTCGCTTTGCTGATCTGATAGCCATTTTGTTTTAGGATACGCGATACCTTGATCGCACCATTATCACGCAGAAACCGTTTGATTTCTCCAGCGATCAGCGGCACGGCATAGGTGGAAAACTGCACGCCATAACGGCTTTCAAACCGGTCACATGCCTTGAGCAGTCCGATACAGCCAATCTGATACAGTTCCTCGAGATCATAACCACGGTTGACAAACCGCCGCGCAATGCTCCACACCAACCCGGTATTATCTGAAACTATTTTTTCCTTTGCAGCCTTGCTCCCCATCTGTGCCTGTTGAAATAGTTCCCATTCATTCATTTATTCATAATGTGGTGCCGGTGCACCGATCTCCTTCCACATTTTTACCACGGTACCTTCGCCTGCGGCAGATTCAACCTCCAGCCGATCCATAAATGCCTCCATAAAGGAAAACCCCATACCAGATCGTTCCTCTTCCGGTTTTGTTGTGAAAAGTGGCTCCATCGCCTGTTTGACATCCGCGATGCCTATTCCTTTGTCCCGCACTTCTATGTACACCGAACGGTCTTCCACGACTGTACGAATCCAGATTTTTCCCGCACCTTTCTCATAGCCATGAATGATTGCATTTGTGACCGCCTCGGAAACTGCCGTTTTAATATCCGACACTTCTTCGAGCGTTGGGTTCGTCGACGTGATAAATGATGCCACGATCACACGGGCAAAGCTCTCATTTTTCGCCACACTATCAAATTCCACATTCATTTCGTTTGCACTATTCATAATATCCTCCCTTTACCATCTCCTTTTTTATCGCATCCAGGGAATCCATCTTCTTTAAGATGCGATAGATTCCTGACATCAACAAAATGCGATCGATCGTTTCATTGACATGCACCGCATATACACATCCTCCCTTGTCATGCACCATCCGAAACCGTCCGGTAATCAGCCCGATGCCGGAACTGTCCATGAACTGCGTCTTCGAGAAATCAAAGATCAGGTACCTGATCTCCTCCTCATCAAACACATGTGCCGTCTTTCGCTTGAGCATATCCGCCGCATAGTGATCAAGCTCCTCCGGCAGATAATAAATCAGCACACCATTTGCTACTTCATACACCATAAATTGCCTCCTATATCCATATATCCAGAAAAAAATGCAAAAGAAAAAGAAAGTGAAATCATTTCACTTTCTTTCGTAATTTCGAATAATCATCGATTACTCTTTGTCTATCATATTTTGTAAATCTGTATCTGACATGCCCGACACAACATTGGAATAATCAGGAAGATCCGTCTCCCCCTGTGCGGCTCCATTTTGCAGTGTATCAATCTGTTTTGTCAGACTGTCCACCTCTGCACTCAGGCTGTTGATCGTGGAATTTTTCCCGGCAAGCTCCTCACTGTATGTCTTAATCAGCTGTTCATTTTCTACCCGCAGCTTCTTTTTCTGTCCAGGCAGAATGAAAAAGCTGAAAAGAAGGACGCCAAACACCAGCCCAAGCAACATATACAACCCAGAGTATTTTGCAAGGCTGACCTGTCCAAACTGTCCGGTTCGCACAACGCTTGTATCTTTCTTTGCCTTGATCTCCTGAAACAGATTCTTCTTCTCGATCTTCTTCGGTGCTCTGCCATCCTCGGTCACAACGATCTCCTCAAGGTAATCGTCGTCTAAGAGTCCATCATTATCCACGTTCTGTTTACGCATCTCAATGATATTTTCCTCGGTATCTCCCATCTCCCGCAGATAATGCACCGCAAGGGAATTCGCCTTATCGATCTTTAAGACACGACGCAGAGTCACTCTTGCCTTCTCGTAGTTATCTGTCCCGATATACAAAAGGGCAAGCAGCAAATATCCTTTCACAAAATGTGGATTGTCCGAGAGTGCACTTTTGAGCTGCAAGATTGAAAGATCATAATCTTCGCTGTGCGCATACTGGATTGCCATGTTGAACTTCCGCGCAAGCTGATCGACACTCTCCAACCGGGCTGGATCTTTTTTCAGTTCTTTTAAGTATTTTGTCGCAAGGTTATTTTCCTGTTGATAGTTGATGCTCATAACCCATTCGCTCATCGCCTGCACAGCCTCACCCATCTCATAATAGATGAGTCCCAGCAGATTGCGTGCTGGCACATTTCGCTTGTTATACCGCAGTGCCTGCAACAGAGATTCAATCGCACCGGACAGATCTCTCGCCGATGCCCGGTCATACCCAATATTGTAATAATAATTGGATGTATTCTGCGCTTTTTTAAGCATCGACAGCGGAAGATAACATTCCGAACAATATCCATTTTTCCGCACCTGTGCACCACAATGGGGGCACAGCACCGGTCGCATTGTTGTTGCCATCTTATCTTCTCCTTGCCCGCACAGATACTGCATTATCCAATATGCTGCCTGTATTTCTCAAGTCCTGTGTCATCTGTAATACAATATCACTGATATCCTTCAAATCATTGCTGTAAATGGCTTCCTCCGCCTGATTCACTTCCGGAATCGGCGAGAAACGCTTCAATTCTTCTTCAAAATTTATCATACGGTTTCCTCCCATATGTCTTTTATCTTTCCTATCAGATACAGAGAGCCCACGCAAAACAGCATGCCGCCGCGTGCCTCCACAGCTGCATATGCTTCCGCGAAACAGCTTCGGATGTCATTATCTGCATAGACATGTACATTGCGTTCCGTCTTCTTCGCACAATCGCGGAACAATGCCGCAATATACTCTGCGGAGATTGCGCGGTCAGAATCCAGCGACGTCACATAGACCGCCTCCACTTCCAGATTCTGCATCAGATATGCGATCATCGGTTCGTAGTCCTTATCCCCGGCGACTGCAAAGAGAAGTGTTTTCTCCCGGTCTGCATACCCGGCATTCACGCTCTCAGTAAATCGCTCGATGGCACTCTCGTTGTGTGCCCCATCGATCACGATATTCCCATTCAGCTTCTCCATACGTCCCGGCCAGAAAAACGCATCCAGCGCAAGCTGTATTTTCTCCTGTGCGATTTGCCTGCCTAACAGCACCGTACCTGCTGTGATCGCAGTCACGGCATTGTCTACCTGATAGGTGGCCACACTATCAAGCCGCAAACCATTGTAACTATAATAGCGGCTATACATTGAAAAATCAATGGTTTTATCTGTAAATTCATCGATATTATACTCCACATTTGCGACATTTATTGCTTCTGCCGCAAGTGCTTCTGCCTGATTTTTTACGACGGCATCCGCTTCCAGACTGCCCGTGTGGTACACAACTGGAACGCCTGTTTTTATAATCCCGGCTTTTTCTCCAGCAATCGCCTCGATCGTGTTGCCGAGATATTTCATATGATCGAGCCCAATCTCTGTAATGATCGTCAACACCGGCACAAGCACATTGGTCGCATCCAGTCTGCCGCCAAGTCCGGTCTCGTAAATCACATAGTCCAGCTCCAGCTTGGAAAAATACACCGCTGCCATCGCAAACAGGAATTCAAAATACGAGAGATGCTGCAGATTTTTCTGCACCGCATGCTCGCATGCATTCCGTACAATCTGGTAGCATTCGACGAATTCTTCTTCTGTGATTCCCTCGATCCGTTCTGTGATGGAGATCAGATGTGGGGACGTAAAGGTACGCACCCGGTATCCCTCCTCTGTGAGTATCGCACGCAGGAACTGCACCGTAGAACCTTTTCCGTTTGTACCAGCCACATGAATCGCCTTATGTGCAAGATGTGGATTGCCAAGCAATGCCATGACCGCCTCTAAGTTCTCATTTCCTGATTTATTTCTTCCCTCTGTATGAGGTCCAAACAGCGGGATCTGGTTAATATAATCTTCTGCCTCTTTCATACTGTTGTTCATAATTGATTACTTCCTTTTTGTCCCGCAATCACCTAGCGGTTATCCACTTTCTCCGGATATAAATCATGATGTACCAGACGATCGTAAGCGACCTTTTCCCAATTTGTGCCCGGACGTCCATAGTTACAATACGGATCGATAGAGATTCCTCCACGTGGAGTAAATTTTCCCCAGACCTCAATATATTTCGGGTCCATTGCCTTGATCAGATCCTTCATGATCGTATTCACGCAATCCTCATGGAAATCTCCATGATTTCGGAAACTGAACAGGTACAACTTCAACGACTTACTCTCCACCATGCGCACATCCGGCACATAGGAGATGTAGATTGTCGCAAAATCCGGCTGTCCAGTAATCGGACAAAGACTTGTGAATTCCGGGCAGTTGAATTTTACGAAATAATCATTGTCCGGATGTTTGTTGATAAATGTCTCCAGAATATCCGCAGAATAATCAGACGGATACGCTACGTGCTGGTTTCCCAGCAAAGAAATTCCTTTTTGTTCTTCCTCTGTTCTAGCCATTTCTATCACCTCATAATCGAATCATTTTATCTAAGTGGAAGGAATAGATCACCTGCTCCTTCACCTTTTTTCCTGTCAATCGTTCCAACACCTCTGCATACGAGGCAAGCTGTGCCCGGTATCTGCCAACCAGAGTCTCCTCGTCTGCGGCATCGGTCTTATAATCCATGACCACCACGTCGTCATCCTCATAAAAGTATGCATCAATAATTCCCTGTACAACTAGTACATCCGGCTCCGTGACATCATACACCTCCGATGCCGGAATACCCGCAGAAAACTGCCGTTCCTTGTACAGATTGCCCAAGCGCGCAGCTTCTATCATACGGCATCCAAGCGTAGATTGCAACATCTTCCTGATTTTGGCTTCCCGGATTGCCACAAGTTCCCGCTCCTCGAAAATGCCCCGCGCAAGCAATGCCGCCTTTTGCTGTGCGATATACGCATCCAGATCTCCGTCTGTATCCACCGCTTCAAATGGCAGCATTTCCATAAATTTATGAACGATCGTACCACGCTCCGCACCGGTAAGTGTGCCTGTTTTTCCTGCAGACTGTGCTCGTTTCGGAAGGTTTTTTTCTATTTCCTGCTCCGCAGTATCCGGAAGGGCAAATTCCGTATTGATATCATACCCTTTTCCATCATAGGCTTTCATCTTCTTAATATCCGAGATTGACAGCTTCGCTCCCAGGGTCGTCATCGGCATATGTGGATATACATAGGATACACTCGCCTCGTTTTTCGCATAGAATACATCTTCCTCTGCCTGCTCCGCCATACGGCGGATGTCTTCTAACTGTAACCGTTTGTGAAGCTCCATCGGAATCATCGCTGTCAGAATTTCCTCCTGGTTGCAAATCTCCATACGAATCTTCCCCTGCACCTTGCAGGCTGCCGCCAGCCGGTTATAACGCACCATACAGGCAAGCAGATGCTTCGCATAGCTGTCGGCATTTTTGCGGACATTATACGGAAGCAGCAACGGCTCCATATCTTCTACATAGGCATATTTTGCAAGCAGACGGTCCGCACCGCGTATTGCACCTGTAAGGATCAGCTTTTCCTTCGCACGCGTCATCGCCACATAGAGCACCCGCAGATTCTCTGCCATCATCTCCGCATCCTCGAGTGCCGCATAGATACTCCGAATCGCAGTATTATGTTTATACCGTCCTTTTATGTGCATCGCCATTGCAGCCAGATAATAGTCCGGATGCACCTGCACATTATCCTTTAACTCCATCCGGTTAAACTGCCGTCCCATCCCTGCGACAAACACGACCGGATATTCAAGTCCCTTACTCTTGTGGATACTCATAATCCGCACAACATCCGCATCCTCGCTCAGCACGCTTGCTTCGCCCTCATCCTTTTCCATCAGCTTCAGCTTATCGACATAGCGCAAGAAATGAAACAATCCTTTGTAATATCCATTTTCAAACTGCACTGCCTTTTGCAACAGCATATCGACATTGGATTTGCGGATATCGCCTGCCGGCATTGCTGTCACGTATTCATAATATCCCGTCTGCTCCAACAGCTCCCAGATGAGATCCGATACTGATAAATGCTGTTTTTTCTCTTTTAGATCTTCGATCAGATCAAGCAGGCGTCTGACTTTTCCGCCAAGTTCTGTATCTGCCTGATCCTCTGCATAATACTCACAGATATCGTACAGACACAATTTTTCAGATACGGCATTCCGCACCGCAGCACATATCTGCGCAAGTTCTGACTCATTCAAGCCGCCGATCGGCGACAACAGCACTGCCGAAAGTGGAATGTCCTGCCGGCTGTTGTCAACCACGGAAAGCATCGCCATGATCACCTGTATCTCCACTGCCTGAAAATATCCCTTGGACTTTTCAAGATATACCGGAATCCCCTGCGCCGTGAGCGCATTGTAGATCACATCTCCATAGTCTTTCAGGCTTCTTGCCAGTATCACAATATCCTTATACCGGATCGGACGATAACAGGCTTCCTCCTCGTCATAGACTTGCATACCGGTATCCGGCTGCATCAGCGATCGAATCCGGTTCGCGATCATATAGCCCTCCACCGTATCTTTCTCCGGGGAGCCATACTGGCGAAGCTGCTCTTCGCTTAAGTCTCCTGTATCATCCACATCGGCAAACAAAAGCTCTACATCCTCGGCAATGCGGGCGCCCTCCGGCGGCTCCGGGAACTGTTTACCCGGTACAAGAGCCTGCTTCTCATCATATGTAATACCGCCCAAATCACTTCCCATCAACTGATAGAAGAAATAATTGATTGCGCGCAACACAACCGCACGGGAACGGAAATTATGATTTAGCTCGATCTTAATATCATTTCCTTCCGCCTGATACCGGTTGTATTTTTTGACAAATATCTCTGGACGCGCCATACGAAAACGGTAGATACTCTGTTTCACATCGCCCACCATGAACATATTATGCACATCGCGGGATTTGCCCGATACTGCAGTCAGAATATCCTCCTGCAGATAATTGCTGTCCTGATACTCATCAATATAGATTTCCTCATACCGGTTTGCAATCGTCTTTCCGATTTCTGTTGGAACTGCTGTACCATCCTCATCATAGCCGGCACACACAAGTTGGTATGCCATATGCGAGATATCTGAAAACTCCAGCATCTTCCTTTTCTGCTTTTCTTCCATAAACCGCGTCATGAATTCCTCAGTCAGGGAGAGTAACGGAAGCAGATATGTTTTTAACAGCTGCATATCTTCTAAGATCTGTGCTTCCGACTGCTTAAAGCTGTCAAGCTTTTTGCTGTCAAATTCATCCTTATATTCCTTGCGGATCGTCTTACAGGCTTCCTGTAATTCTTTGTCTCCGGTAAACTTCTTTCTCGAAAGCGTCGCCCATTTACTCTCGATTGCCCCCTTCATCGCAGCATAACTGTCCGCCTGCCCGATTGCCTGCAGCTTCTCGATATCCGATTCGATCTGCTCCCGGTACTGCTCCGGTCCATCCGCCTCCTCGCAGATCGCAAGGCACCGCTCTGCAAGCTGTACGGCTGCCGCCGCCTTTTTATGCAGGATATCAAGCATCGCCTGCATCCACGGTGCATGGTTTAAATCCTCCGCCGTGTCAATCTGCAGTCCCATTCTCGCTTCCTCTAAAAACCGCTCCGGTGCTGGAAAACTTGTGATCTGCCGATAGATCTTGTCTAACACATCTTTGAGATTTTCGTCCCGTTTTCCATCACAGAACACCTCCAACAGGCGCCCAAATTCTGTATCGCCCTGTTCCTGCAGCTGTGCATACTTTTCCTCAAAAAGCGCGGTCATTACATCATATTTCAACATTTCCAGCATACCCGGATCTCCGATTCCAACCGCCGGGTCCAGATTCAGATAACTGAAATACTCCTTTACGATATTCAGGCAGAAACTATCGATCGTCGTGATATCCGCACTCTGGATCAACATGTTCTGCTTTGCAATGTGTTCCGATTCCGGATACTGTTCCTGTGCTTCCTCCAGCTTTTTCAAAAGCTTCTCTTTCATCTGCGCCGCTGCCGCCTTAGTAAAAGTCACGACCAGAAAAGACGTGATATCGACCGGATGCTCCGGATCAATCATCTTCTGGTAGATACGTTCCACGAGCGTTGCCGTCTTACCGGAGCCTGCGGCTGCCGATACAAGAATTGTCTTGTCTCTCTCTGTAATTACCTGTTCCTGTTTTTCTGTCCATGGCATACGCTATGCATCTCCTCCAATAACTGTTCCTTCTCCTTTGCGCTGTGCTTTGTGTAGTGATAACGGTTGTTTCCGTATTTTTCATCAAACCGGCACACATCTTTGTATGCGCAGTAATCGCACGCGGTCTTGTTGGACTCCCGCATCGGATTTTTGTCGATCACTCCCGATTTCATCTGCGTGACAAGTGCAGATGCCTTGTACTCGGCATAGGCAAGCACTGTGTCAAATTCCTCCGCATCATCCCGTGCCAGTCCTTTGTATGTCAGCTGCCTCTCCCGTGCTTCCTCCGCCTCTGTCTCATTTTCCGCCTGCACATATGGATCCTGCATATGATAATAATACATACTGTCTGTCACAATCTTATAGTGTTCTGCCTCCGCGCGGTTTTTGTTCCACTCCTGATCGACCAGTTCACGCATCACATCTGTATAGATTGCAAGCTGCAGCTCCAGCCCCTCGTACAGATCACCAAGATCAAACTCATGTGCCCCGGATTTGTAATCGATCACACGCAGGGAGATCGTCTGCTCTGCTTCATTCACATACAAATCTCCGCGGTCCACCACGCCAACTAAGGACAACTGTTCATCTCCCACCTGCAGTTTTTTTCGGAATGCGTACTCAAAATACCGCGGTTTGTAAGACGCATCCATCATCGCCTGCAGCTTCTGCACGGTTCGTTTTCCGATTCGGATCAAACTCTTCCGTAGCACTTCATACTGTCCGGCATCCAGCTCCTGTCCGGCGTATTCCTTCGCAAAGTTTTCATTCACGAATTCCTCTGTCTTCGCATCCCGCTCCTGCTCGGACAGTGTCTCCCATGCATTGTCCTTCTGATCCCGCACATAGCAAAACATCTGCTCCATCGCACCGTGCAGGATCATACCGACGTTCCGGTTGTCGATACCATGAATCTGCCGCTCCTCTAACCGTAGAATGTATCGAAGGAAAAATGCATACGCACAGCTTGCATACTGTTCCAGCTTCGATACAGACATCGCCATATCCTGTAACCGAATCAGCTGTGTCACCTGTTCTGCCAACTTCTCCGGCAAATTCTGGTACTGCATCGCCTGTTTCATCCGTTCGAGTGTCCGGGCATCTCCATGCTTCAGATACAGCTTATACAACTGCAGTGTCTCTTTCTCGTGGCTGTGATTACCCTCGAGCAATTCCCGGATTCCTATGATTAAAACATCCAGCCCGGATTTGTCTGTCACGATCCGGTTCTCCATCCGCTGTCCCTGTAATTCCTTCTTGTCCGGAAAAATTCTTCGAATCCGGTCTAATATATAAGATGGCCGCATTGTCTCATTCGTGGCACTCATACACACATAGGATAAATGTAGACAGTCCTTTGGCTTCGTCATGTTCTGATACAGGTAAAACTGTTCGGTGTAGCTGTTCACCCGCTCTGTCGGCGCCATATGGATACCAAATGCACCCAGTCGTTCTTTCTCGCGGTCATTGATGATCTGACTGCGTCCGGCACGTTTCGGAATGACGCCGTCATTTACACCCACGATAAACAGCGCCCGGATATCACCCAATCTGGTTCGCGTGATATCGCCGACTACGAGCATATCCAGTGTCGGTGGCACCATACCAAGTGTGACATCCTTCATTCCTACGGCAAACAGTTCCTCAAACTCCTGTACATTGACCGTGTCCTCCGGCATGATCTCCACCATCTTGTCAAAGATCTGCCGCACCTTCTCATACAGTCCGGCATCTTCAAACTGCGTCTCCATCGAAAGCGTCTCCATAAGCGCATAGATGGCTTCGACAAACACGGAAATCTTCTTTTTTCCACCGGAGACTGCCTTGTAAAATGGCTGCAATATTTCCATCACAACCTGCCGCAGCTCATCCACGGTGTCATCCTCGCCGTTTAGAAATGGCTGGCTCCAGCTCCGGATTCCCTTTCGTCCACGCGCCAGCACGTAGTTTTCCAGCATCTCGATCTCCGATTGTTCCAACGACTTTACAACTCCGGATTTTAAGAACGCGAACACACTGTCATAACTGAAATTCTCATCGACGATTCGAAGCACATGCATAAGCGCATCCACACATGGATGATTCTTCACCGGCATCGTCATATCAATAAAATATGGAATCTCATATTGCGGCAATATCCGCTTCGCAAATTCCGCCGTCTCCTCCAGATTTCCACTCACGATCGCAATATCCCGGTAACGATAGCCCTGCTCCATCACAAGGGTACGAATCTGTTCTGCAACGCCGGTCAGCTCCTGCGCCGGCGTATCATACGCCGTAATCGTAATCGCCTGTTCCTCGTCTTTCCCGACACGGTACGGATAGCGGAACAGATTCTGCTCCAGATGTGCCAGCGGATGTCCCTTGCTCCACCGTTTACAGCCATCCTTTCCTAAGAGCAATGCCGTTTTCACAACCACATGTGCCTGCTCGGCAGTAAGCAGCAAATGCTCGATTGTCTGCTTCGTAAGTGCAAACAGTTCGTGCTCTGCCACGTGCTTTTTCTCATAGGTTGCCGCGTCAATCGTCAATACGATCGTCACTTTTTTCGCCCGGCGCAGCAACACGGAAATCAGATTCAACTGAATCGGTGTAAATCCGGTAAATCCATCTAATACGATCTCACTGCCTGCAATCATCTCCGATTGTTCCGCTGCCGCGGTCAGGAGTTCCAGCATCTGTTCTGCTACGATAAAAGCCTGCCCTTTCTTCTCCTCAAACGCATCGAAAATTACCAGCATGTCCTGCAGCTTTCTCGCAAGCACACGTGCCTCCTCCGAATCGTCCAGCTTCTGTAACGCCTCCCGCAGCCGTTCCCGTGGAATATCATACTGGTAGATCTCTGACATCAACGATTTTGCCTCGTCGATAAATCCTGCCTTATCCAGACTTCCGGCATACAGAGACAGCTCTTCTTTGTGCTCCTGTGCTGCCTTTCGCAGCAACATAGATTTTCCGAAATCCTCCAGCACTTTCTTCGGCTTGATATGCAGCTCATCAAATATCCGATATGCCAGCCGATTAAACCCGATGACGTCAATCTGGAAGCTGCCGCCGCGCGGATGCTTCTGCACAAGCTTTCGTTGAATCTCCAGCGAATACTGTTCCGGGACAAGCACGATCACATTTTCCCGCTCATCCTGCATTGTCCGACGTATAATGTCCTCGTAAATATATTCTGATTTTCCTGCCCCGCTTGGGCCAAGGATAAACTGTAACGCCATGTACTCCTCCGTCAAAAAAATAAGCCGGAAGTTTTTCGCTCCCGGCTTTTTCTTAATCCTGTTTAAACAACTGATCCTGTACCTCTTCGATATCCGGATACCAGACGCCTTTGATCTTGATGAAATCAATATTTACTTCCAGATACTGTCTCTTCACGCCATTGCGATCCTTCATCGTTCCACGCAGTCCAAGCTTCAGGGTAACACCCTCTCTTGCATCTGCAGTCTTACCATGCTCCAGCTGGATCTTATCGTTGAATGCATTTACCTCAGAAGTGCCCCAGATGGATGTATCAATAATCTTGATCGATGTGTAGTTTGTCTCCTGCACATATGGTAAGATTTCCTCAACCAAGGCTTTGTTTGCTGTTATGTATTCCGGTACTAATGCCTGTAATTTCTCACTGTCATCCTCATTGACCGCTGTCTGGAATGCTTTGACTGCATCCTCATAAGTCTCCGGTCCGTTCGGCTTTAACACAACCTTTGTCACAAACATATAAATACCAAATACGATTGCTGCAAATATGATGAACTTGAAGATCGTGCCAAACACTTTGCCGACGCCGCTTCCGCCGCCCTGTTTCTTGTTCAGCTCTTTGTATTCCTTTACGTCTTCCTTCGTAATCTTGACAGGATCTGTTCCCCCGATACTGTTCCCATCATAGATGTCACCATAATCATCGGTTGGTGTATATGCCCTTTGCTGTACCGGCTTCTTTCCGTTCTCACCTTTCAGCCCAAGACTTGTCTTCATCTTCACCACCGGGCGCCCACATTCCGGACAGATCGTAATTTCATCCTGCACCCTTGCTCCACATGATTCACATACAGCCATATTACTAACCCCTTTCTTCTGTATCATATGTAGTATAGTATATCTCACGGAGGCATTTTCTTCAAGTGATTCTTTTCTTATGAAAGGGAAAATCGCGAAAAAAAAAGGATACAATCTGTATCCTTTTAAAAGCAGTTCGTAGGGGAATCGAACCCCTGTTTTCGCCGTGAGAGGGCGACGTCTTAGCCGCTTGACCAACGAACCATCTTGAAACCTTTGTTACTATAACAAATATATAACATGTTGTCAACAACTTTTTTTAATTTTTTTAATTTTTTTTAATTCATGGCATATTTTCGTAAAGATATACGTCCATATGCCATGATCCAACATCCTTATTTCGACTTCTCCGGCCGGTACAAAATATCCACGAATGTATTGACACTCTGCTCGCAGACTTCTCTTGTCGTCTCCTGCTTCACAAGGATATAACGATCTGTGTGTCCCTTCATGACATACGCCGGCTTTCCATCCTTGTCGATACAGTCATACTCCTCCATCAGCACCGGAAGCAGCTCTCCGGAAAACTGTGCTTCAAATGCTGCCTTCTGGTTCGCCGTCAGCTCTAACAGCACATTGCTTCGCTTCTCCTTCACTGCATCGCTCACCTGATGCTCCATTGTCGCTGCGATCGTGCCGCTCCGCTTTGAATATTTAAATACATGCATCTCATAGAGATTCAGCTTCTCCAGATTTGCCACCGTTGTTGCAAATTCCTCCTCGGTTTCCCCCGGGAATCCTACAATCACATCTGTCGCGATCGCCGGACGATCATATGCCCTGCGGATCATCTCGCATTTTTCCATATATTCTTCGATTGTATATTTCCGGTTCATCCGCTTTAACGTCTCATTGCAGGCACTCTGCAATGACAGATGGAAATGCGGACACACCTTATCAAGCGCTGTGATACCATCCAGGAATTCCTCTGTAATCACACGCGGCTCCAGCGATCCCATCCGGATACGCTTAATACCATTCACTTTGGCAACTGCCTGTAACAGCATCAGCAGCGATGCACCATCCTCATCCTCATAGGAAGATAAATTGATTCCTGTAATCACGACTTCCTGTACGCCTTCTACTGCCAGCCCTTCTACCTCCCGCACGACATCCGCAAGCTTCCGGCTGCGGATTCTGCCACGTGTATATGGGATGATACAATACGTGCAGAAATTATTACAGCCGTCCTGCACCTTGACATAGGCACGGCATCGCTCGTTCGGCTTTACGAGCGTCATTTCCTCATATTCGTTCGTGTGATTGATGTCGATCACAACCTCATGCATGGACGTATCCTCATAATATTCACTTAAGATACGGGCAACATCCTTCTTGCAGTTGTTTCCGATCAGAATATCGATGCCTAGATCCTTTGCCAACGCTTCCTCGGCTGCCTGCACATAGCATCCGGCTGCCACAATGACCGCCTCCGGGTTCTTCTTTTTCGCGCGGTGCAGCATCTGTCTCGACTTTCGCTCCGCCATATTCGTGACCGAACACGTATTGACGATATACACATCTGCAAACTGTGAAAATGGTACAATCTCGCATCCATTTTCCTTCAAAATATCCATCATACTGTCTGACTCATATTGATTCACCTTGCATCCAAGTGTGCAAACTGCTACTTTTTTATTTAAAATATTCACATACATTTTACGCAAATTTCTCCTGCTGATTCTTGACTTTTATAGTGTAAACTTTTATTATAGTAACATAGATAAAAAAAGTGCGAAAGATATATTTTTGAGATTATTTTTCGCTTTCATAATATACAAGGAGGTTTCTATATGTTAAAGGTTAAAATTTCTCTCAACTCTATCGATAAGGTAAAGAGCTTTGTAAATGACATCAGCGGTTTTAATGCTGAGTTTGACTTAGTATCTGGTCGTTATGTTATCGATGCAAAGTCTATCATGGGTATTTTCAGTTTGGATATTTCCAAGCCAATCGACTTAAATGTACATACAGATAAGGATACAGAAGATATCATGGCAGCGTTAAAGCCATATCTTGCTGAGTAATCTCATAGTTCGATAGAAAGCAAAAAACCTCCCGGATGGGAGGATTTTTTGTTTTATTCTTTATTTTTCTGTCAGATACTGAATCATACCCGGTCCAAGTGCATCGGTCGGTCGCTGCATAAATCCATGTTTTTCATAAAATGGCTCTCTGCCCTTGGCACACATCAGACATAGCATCATCGTGCTTTCCTCTTCCCGCAGAGATTCCACATACGCTTTTAATTTCTGTATAATCTGCGAGCCAATGCCCTGTGCCTGCACCTGTGGAATCACGATCAGATCCTGAATATAACAGACCACGGCACCGTCTCCAACGACACGTCCCATACCAACGACCTGTCCGTCCGCATCGACCGCTTTTACTTTATACAGACAATTCGCAAGGGCATGTGCCGCCTGCTTGTCTGTCAGTTTCTTCCAGCCAACTTTCTCCCGAAGTGTCAGATACTCTTCCAGAGAAATATCATTTTCAATGAGTGTTATCATGTTTTAAGTCCTTCTTCCACCGTCGTATATCGCTACATACGCATCGGAATTCCACGCTCCGCCAGATATGCTTTGAGATCCATGATCTCCAGCTCCTTGTAGTGGAACAGGGATGCTGCAAGTGCTGCGTCTGCTTTTCCCTCTGTCAGTGCATCATAGAAGTGCTCCTTCGTTCCTGCACCGCCGGACGCAATTACCGGAACGGATACATTTTCGGCAATCAGTCTGGTCAGCTCCACGTCGTAGCCTGCCTTTGTTCCATCACAGTCCATACTCGTAAGCAGGATCTCTCCTGCGCCCATCTTATCTGCCTGCATCGCCCACTCGATTGCATCAAGTCCGGTATCGACACGTCCACCGTTCTTGAACACATTCCAGCCGCTTCCATCTTCTCTTCTTCTCGCATCAATCGCAACGACCACACACTGGCTGCCAAACTTGTCTGCAGCATCACTGATCAGCCGTGGTGTATTGATAGCAGAGGAATTGATACTGATCTTATCGGCGCCCTCACGTAAAATCGCCTTAAAATCATCAACTGTACGGATACCGCCGCCAACCGTAAACGGAATAAATACAGTCTCCGCAACCTTCCGCACCATATCGATCACGATATTTCTCGAATCCGAAGATGCTGTAATATCCAGAAATACAAGCTCATCCGCACCTGCCTTATCATAAGCAGCACCAACAGCAACCGGATCACCTGCATCCTTCAAATTCACAAAATTGATACCCTTTACAACCCTGCCATTGTTGACATCCAGACAAGGAATAATTCTCTTTGTATGCATACTCTCTTCCTCCTCGTCTCTTATAAGTGTATAAAGTTATCCAATATTTTCAGTCCTACCGTCGAACTCTTCTCCGGATGGAACTGACACGCAAATACATTTCCCTTTTCCACAGATGCATGAATCTCCACGGAATAGTGTGTCCGCGCTGCAACATCTGCTTCGTCCTTCGATTTCAGGTAATACGAATGCACAAAATATACATATGGATGTTCCTCCACACCGTCAAATAATTTTGCGCCCGGTGTGATATCTAGCGAATTCCATCCAATCTGTGGCACCTTCAGATCCGGTGCATCTGGAATCCGTAAAATCTCGCCGTCCAAAATTCCAAGTCCCGTTGCTCCCGGGCTTTCCTCGCTTGTCTTATACAGAAGCTGTAAGCCAAGGCAGATTCCAAGAAATGGTGTCCCAGCATCTACCACATCGTAGATCACCTGATCCAGCTTGTACTCCCGCAGCTTACCCATCGCATCACCGAAGCTTCCCACGCCCGGCAGGATCACCTTGTCACACGATAAGATCAGATCCTTATCCCGCGTGATAACAGCTTCTTCGCCCAGATAATGCACTGCTTTTTCTACACTTTTAATGTTGCCTGCATCGTAATCTAAAATTGCTATCATTGTCTCATCCTCATTGTATTCAAGCATTTTTATTGTATTATCTTATATTTTAGCCATATTCAAATGGCATTTCGTTACTTTTTATTACAATCTGTTACATTTCGTTACACATCATAATTAGTAAATATTTAGTACGCTAACTTTCATACTAATTACAAATTAATTGCTTTGCTACTACATTGATCTGTAATAATTGTTCGTTACTTGGTTTTACATCAACATAGTTATCCATCGTCGTTGAAATTTTACTATGTCCTAATATATATTGCAATGTTTTAGGAGGTAAATACTGAAAATTTGTCGCAAAGCTATGTCTGCAAATATGCGGTTCAAATTTTCTTATTGGATTATCTGAATTTGCATTATTAAATCTCTTAATACAGTTTGCCAGATATTCTTCCACATGTGATCGTACAATCGTTTTTCTACTTCTTGTTGCCAGAAATACAAATCCTTCATATGCATTTCCACGCTCATCATAACACACAGGCTCAATATCACCTTTAAGATAACGATTTTTTAATATACGTTCAAAGCATTCATATACTCCATCTGTCATCGGTATTGTTCGATATCCTTTAGCGGTTTTCGTTGGCAGAACAACATGCGTATGATTAATACATTGCAACTGTTTTTCTACCTTAATAAGCCTATTACTCATATCAATATTATCAAGCGTCAAACCACATAATTCAGAGGCTCTTAAGCCTGTCCAGAATAGCACATAAATCATATCATAACAATGTGCGCTATTTGTATCTTTAGAACAGAATTCAAGAAATCTATTCATATCCGCAATAGAGATTGCTTCCATGTTTTTACTATCGCTTCTATCCGTTGTAATTCCGCGGAATGGATTTTTGATAACATAATCGCGGTCTATTGCATACTCAAACACTCGTTTTATGAGACTAATTTGTGTCTGAATAGATGAACCTCTGTATTTCTTTTTCATATCAACTAGCCACTCTTCACAATGCTCTGGTTTGATTTTCCCAATCTCCATATAACCCAACTTATATTGCTTGAGCGTATTCACTGTGACATTATATCCAACTTTTGTATTATGAGCCAACTTCTTCCTATTATATAGAAACTGCAAATATCTATCCATTACTTCTAATAAAGTAAGTTTTGCTCCATCAATGTCAATATTATTATCTAACTGTGCTGTTAATTCAGCCTCCTTCTCCCGTAAACTCTTCGGCGATTTCTTACCTTTTGGTAATTGATCTGTTTCTTCAAGCCTATATGAACTTATTACCCTCTTTTTTCCCACGCAGTCTGTATAATGATATTCATACCGCTTTGTCTTAGGATTATAATATTCATTATCTCGCAGTTTTTTTCGTGCTGGCTTGTTCTTTTCTGAAACGATTTTATTTGCCATTGTCCAGCCTCCTATCAAATAAAGAGTGCCTTAAATGTGCATCATGTGTCACATTATAGCACACCCAAAACCCTCTGTCTATTTCGCATATATCTATATTTGCTCTACTTGATTTAAATAATTTTCAAATTGTTGCCGTTTTATTTTGATTGTTCTTCCAAGAGTTAGATGATATTTGCATCCATAATCTTCAGCCACAATAGATCTCAACCGGTGTTCACCAATACCAAATAATTGAGATGCTTCCTTAATATTTAGCAAAAATTTGTTATCCAATGTTGCAATACTATCTATATAAATCATCTCCTTACACAAATTACGGGCAGAAAATATATCTCTGCCCTTCCACAATTTATTATTTCTATTTTAATGCTCCTTCAAAATCAGCAATAGCTTTATCCGTTGCTTCTTGGAATTTTATTTCTTCCTTTTCCATATATCGCTTTTGCTTCTCTATAAGTTGTTCGTATAATGAACAAAGCCTCTTTGCTTTTTCAATTTGATCCTTCATTTTTTTCTCATACTCTTTAAAGGTCAATGCATTCGTGATATTTCCCCATGAACTCATCTCATTTACTTTCCCCTGTAACTCCGCATTTTCCTTTCTCATTGCTTCATTTTCCTTACGTAATCTATCCACTTCATCGCCAAGTAGACGAATCTTTTTATCCTTTTTATCTTCCATATTATTTACCTCGTTTTTTCTTGAAATTAAAAAAGACACCGCAATTGGTGTCTTAATAAACTTAAATTTATTAAATTAAAAAGAGCAGGAGATTAGTCCTGCTCTAAATCTTTAATAATATTCTTAAACAAATAAGCATCTTTTTTGTTATTAATATTAATATATGGTGAATATTTGTTATTCTCTTTGTCTTTTTTTAATGACCTTGAAACAACTGCCATCATTTTATTTGCCTCTACGTAATTATTTTCTTCTATCTTTTCCATTATTTCTGAAAGAGCCATAACTCTTGAAATTCTATACATTTAACGCTCCTCCTTATTATAAAATATCTTTTCTAAATTGAAAGCCTCATTTATTTTTTCTAAATTATCTTCTAAACATTCTTCTATCCTAAAATAATTTAAGAAATAAAATTGTTGCTTAAAACGTTCTTCATTCTTGACTGATATTCCAAAAGATAAAATTGGAAAATTATTGTATCTCATTCCATAAAAAGAAAAAGTCATATAATCTTTCCAAACAGTATTGTTATTACTACTAAAATCATAATCAGAATTAATACTTTTAATTAGGGCACGTTTGCAAATATCAGACCTTTCTATCATAGAATTGCTATATGGAATAGAAGTCATCTTTCTATTGCTTACATTATTTCCTATTATTGAAATTATTTTCTCATATGACTTTGTTTTGTCATCAAATTTTCTAAAATGTGTTCTTACATCTTGAGATCTACCACCAAAAATATATTCAGATATAGATAAGCAAATAAACATCAAATAAGCAGTTATTTCTTTTATTGTTATATTTTCATTTTCATCAATGAATTGTTCAGTGAATTTTTCGATATCATTTATGCATTTTGATAAATCCCTTATGTAAGATGGCATAATTTTTAGAAATTCATTTGTTATTATTATATTTGCCTTTTCTGGTAAATATATTTTTAATTTTTTGTTTCCTAATTGTTCTAATTTCTTTAATTCTTGTGTCAAATATGATTCTTTATTTTCAATTGAATTTTCACGCTTTGTTATTTCTTGCTCTCTTTTTTCTAACTCTTTAATATTTAACTTTTGGTCTATTTCATTACATCGCATTTCATAATATTTATCAATATATGATTTTTGACCTAAAAGTATGTCTCTTATTCGTAATATGTCATTATCATCTTTATCTTTTATTAGTTTGCACATCACCATCATTAAAATAATGAATGAAATCATTAATGAAACACATAAACAGGTGGTTGTCCAAAATTTCATATTTTGATTCTTTATTTCAAAATAATTTTTACATACAACTATTAGTCCACCAGAACCACCCATTCCAAATATAAAAGAAACTATTTTCTTCCATGATTTATCAAAGTTTATAAACAATAATGCGAAGATACTTCCTACAACTATACCAATTACAGTATAACAAAAACATGCCGCAATCATACTCATTTTCCCACCCATCATCAGTATTATAATATATCATTATATACCAATAATCGACAGAATACTATCAGAACATACGTTTATACAATACAGGAGAGTGCCGAAACACTCCCCATATAATTAGAATCTGTTTAATCCCTTAATACTCTTACCTGCAACTAAATCAACTGTTGCAGCTTGTAAAACCTTTTGTACCTTAGAATAGTCTTTGACCACACCGATAAGAGCTTGTGCAAACTGATCTGGATTCTGAATACCATCTAACTTGATGTCACCAATAGATACAGTTACATCGCCACCACGATTAGTAGTAGCAAATGTATTCATGGTTGGCATTGCATTCTGATAGAACTTCTCCGGGTTCTGCTTTGCAATATTCCATAGATTATCAGTCATTTCACGAGTAAATACAGTTGTACCACGAGTGATTGGAGTTAAGATGCTACCATCAGAACGTCTAATAATTTCAGCACCATCTTCTTGTGTCCATGCTAAATGATCATATGTCGCTTCCTTTAGACCGTTCTTATAACCAATCTGATTGCCTTTCACCCAACCATTACCGCCAGCACGTTTACCTCTGATAATTGCTTGAATATGATATGGATAAGCACGACCATTAACGATTTTATCAATCTCAAAGTAATCTGGCTTGAATCGGTTGACATTACCCGTTGGAGCAGTACCATAAGAATCATAATACCAATTACCTGTAGCGTTAACTCTTGTTCCGACATTCGGTGATGCCTTTGGTGCTTGTGCAGTAGAAGAATTATTGCTTGTATTTGCTTTCGGAGTTGCTTGTGGTTTAGATGCTGTTGAGCCGTTAGACGTAGAACCACTTGTAACACCACTTGGATTATTTGCAGTTGCTATATTCTTATTCGCTTCTGTCTGTGCAATTTGAAGCATCTTATCAATTGTGACTTGAATACTATTGATTGCAGACTGCACAGTTGTAGCATAAGTGTCGAATTTACCTGTGAAACCAGAAATAACTGTTCCTGCATCATTCCATATAGTCTTCATTTGATCGGATATTGTATATCCTACATCAGAAGTAACAGTAGTAATCGTATCACTGATAGAGGATTGATTTTCATTGACTACACCGATTAGCTCTTGGATAAGTATTTCGGTCTGCTCAAACTTTTCATCAATCTTATCGGAATACTCCTGATACAAGTCATCAAGCATTTTCTCTTGATCTTCGATGTATTTGTCGTACTCTGTATCCTTTAAGTCCTTTTCGGCATCTTTGATGTCAGATTGTAACTGTTGTACTTTCTTTAAGGATTCTTCAGAGTTATCGTTCTCGAAAACAGATAATTGTTTCCTAAGACTTGCTAGATTTTCAGTTTTTTCACTGATTGTATTTTGGTATTCATAAATCGACTTTTCGTTGTCCAGATATTCCTTACGCTTGTCTATGAGTTCCTGTAACACTTCAAGCATTGCATCATACCCATCACGAGCAAGGTCAATCATGGATTTCTTTTCGTCATTCGCTGAAAGTATAACATCTCTCTGCGCCTTGACAAGTTCTTCCTTACGGTCAATCAAATCCTTATTCGCTGGATCTTTCGCAATGTCTGCTTCAATCTTCTTAATCTCACTAGCATATTTCTCAGCTTGTGACATGTAAATATTATACTTAGACGCATAATTACCAAGCTGTGCAAGACCTTCATTTGTAAGTCCTCGATTCAAGTGACCATCGGTTAGATTGTCCCTATCTTCGAGTAGACTTTGTACAAACTCAATTTCGTCTGCAATGCCAGTGATTTTATCTTGTACTAGATCGAATAGATCCCAATCAACTTGACGAATATTATTATAGAACTCTTGGATTGACTTGTTGGATTCTACAATAGAACCGTTGACTTCGTTAATTTTTTGCTTGAGATCATTTAAGGCTTCTGAATCCTGTGAAACACTACTAGAATTAAGCATATTATTCAACTCAGCAACCATTTGATCTCTTTGCTGCACTAAGAGTTTGTTGTTCTCATTCTCATTATTGAGCATTGCTTCGTAGTATGATTTTGAGATAATACGACCTTTTGTTTCAGCATAGTCAACTAGCTTATCAAGAATATCATTGGTATCCGTGAATACCTTCTCCATGTCCTCAAACTGAGTAACAATGTTATCGAATTTCTTTTGAGCTAGTTCGGAAAGAGATATGTTGAGTTCTTGGATTTTGTCTTGTAGCTCTACTGCCTTGTCGTACCAATTCTGATAATCCTGAATTTTATTGTACAAATCTTCATCAGTGATATCCTCAATATTTATTTCTCCATTACGAACCTTACGTTTGTAATCTTCAGACAATGCAACGCTGTTTGCCTGTTGTAAATATCTCTTATATCCCTGTGTAGCCCATTCGATTTCATCTGCTGTTTTAGCAATCTCATCATTTAGGGCGGTAGTACGAAGTGTCCAACCAGAGAATGTATTTTCCTCTGTTTTATTCAGACGAGCAATAGCTTCTTCACAACGATTGATTTTTACCTCAATCCAATCAAGTGTTTCTGAAAACTCATCCGCTTTATCCTGTGCCCTTGAATCATTTGAACTGCTTGAATTAGAACCCGATCCAGAACCGCTTGAATTATGTCTATTCGTCCAATCGTTATTTGTTCCACCTATAATAGTAGTCTTTGAACCTGTTGATTTACTATAGGCATGTGATAGTAATGTACCATTGACAAATCCACCACCAATAAGTTTGCCACGAATACCACCAATACCGTTTAATAGTTTCTCGGTATCAATATGGTTGAATATTACGTCACCCTTCTTTAGGTTCATAAATTCAGCACCACGCTTACCAATAAGCTGTGCCTGTCCATTACGAACTAATAATTCAGGTGCAACCTCTCCGACAAGAGCCTGTTGATCGTATGCAATTTGTCCATTGCGGACACCATTATTATAGGCATTAGTACCGCTTGCTTTACCGAACATAACTGTTTTTCTTGTCTTGGTATTGCCATGAGAAGTTGTAGTAGTACCAGATGCACTTGCATTGACTTTGACGTTAAAACTCTGACTATTTAAGATACTTTGTAGATTTGCATGAAAGTTCTCTGACAGTTTCGCCTGTATCTTAATTTTTGCGGTCTGTTTACTTGCCTTAGATACTGCATTATTGAGTGCCTTATCATAAGCTGACATATCAGCATCGACCTTAATGCTTGTATCCGAATCCTTTAAGAAACTATCAGGATTGAGATTTGCTAACTGTTCCTTGAATTTATCCGTATCAATTTCAGCATCAATACCGATTTTTGTGAGTTCACCCTGATCCTGTAAATTCTGCAACTGTGTTGTTACATTTGCAAGGTGTGTTTCCGCATCAGTTGTATCAATACCAAGTGTTTCTGCCTGTTCTAGCTGTTGTTTTGCAGATATATAAGATTGTAATACCGCTAATACAGTTTGAGAACCTTCTTCGACCTGTGATACATCAATACCCATGATTGCAGGCTGTTCAAGTTCCTGTTTCTGTTTGAGTAATTGTGCAATAACTGTCTGTGCATCTTTCCAACTATCAGAACCAATTTCTAGTCCATCACGATACGTTTGTAGACTACTAATCTGCTTATTCAAACTATCAACATCTAAATCTGCACTAAAATCAATTTTAATATCTTTATTATCAGCAGAAATTCGCTTTGCAGCTTCTTCCGCTTCACTGTGCAAATCGGTTGTATCTGCTAAATGTGCATAAAATTCTATCTCTGGTTGAATTTCCCCGGCAACTGAATCATACTGTTTCCATAATTCCGTTGTATCGAATCCAGCTTTATCTAATTCTTCAATTGTCTTTTTATAATCGGCTAAATCTGTTCTCGCATCAACTGATTTCTGATCAATAGCATTTAAACCATCTACAATAGATTCCGACATGTTATCGAAATTAATGTCAATACCTTCTGCTTCCGTCATAGCCAAGAATAAATCTACGACAGCAGAACGAGACATATCTACATCTTCACAGAATTGTTCCAGATTTTGTACATCTATTTTGAATGTACCATCAGAGTTTTTAGTAATCTGATCTGATAATTGACTAGCATCATCCAAGAATGTATATAAACCAGAAATATCTTCGGTGAAATACTTTTCGGCACGAGTAAGATATTTATCCCATAATGCATCAGAATATTCCAATTCATCATTTGCCGAACCGATATATTCCATGAATGTTTTGAAATCATCTGTTCCCGTCCAACCATTTTCCCATGCTTTACGAGCCGAATCTAACTGTCCTTGAACATATTCGAAATTATCATTATTATCTGGTGTCTCTAGCGCACGTTTGTAATTACTCAATGCAGACAAAGATGCCATAATACTTTGCTCAAGCGCATCATACTGATTGATTTCTTCACCAAGTGCAGAGATATTATCTAAATGTGTAGATAAACTTTCAGACCATCCATCATTATCCTTCTTGAGATTACTAATTTCCTTGCGAAGTGCATCAATGCCCTTATTCTTCGCAGATGTAAGTTTCTTACGGACATTTGTATCTTTTATCTCTGTCTTAATAATATCATTGATAGCCTTTGCTTCTTTTTGGTATTCCTGAACTGCAAACGCTTCTTTTAACTGTGTATTTACAAGTGCTGCTTTACCTGCATTCTCAGTATATTCAGCCATATGTTCATTATTGAGAACTACACCAGAATCGGTATACTGAATGACCTTAGATAAATCTCCATATGCAGTTTTTAATGATTCGATGGTTTCAGTAGATAAATAACCATTCTGTGACTGTTCCGACTGTGCAGACTTTGCCGCATCAAAGGCAGTAGCAGGATCAAATTCATATGTAGTATCATATACACTCTTTTGCGTAAGATACTTCTTAATAGCTTCTTCACGAGTTTCAGATTCACTCATGATTCTATTCCATGTTTGAATTTCTGCTTCCGTATTAATCGAATTTTCTTCGGCAAACTGTAATAGCTTGTCTTTGGATTCTTTCATGGCATCCATTGTCATAGGAATAGAGCCATTGGATTTTAATGTCTGGGCATACTTACTAACACCATCCATCAACATCTCATAGTTATCCAGATATTTCTGCATACCAAGATCAGATGCTGTTAAAGGTTTTCCAAGTGCGTCACCTAATACATCATTAATTTCTTGTACATATGCTTCGATACGATTCTTAGATTCTTCCAAACTGATATCATCATCGCTGATAGTCAAAGCATCAGTAATAATCTGCTTGAATTGATCGCCCGTATCGGCATTTGCCATTGCTGATTGTAAAGGTACAAGAATATTTGTTTCAATAGCACTCTCTAATTCTTCACCACTTAAACCACTAAAATCGTCACCTTGAAGAATATCTCCCCAATTCAAACCACTCACAATACTACTAAGAGCAGACTGCATTTCATCATTGCCCGTCATTGCAAGGTATGAACCAGAAGAGTTCTGCATCCACATATTGACATAAGATGCAAATTCAGCGTTGCTTGTGGATAACTGAGATTCAGCAGAACGCATTTCGGTATTTGCTGTACTAATTATTCCTGCATAATACTGTCTAATCTGTTTCTGTGTTTCCTTAGACAACTTTGCAAAATTATACTCTGTTGCCGAAGTACCATCTTGACTAATAATAGCATCAGCAATATCAATATTTGCTTTTTCCATATCAGCAAGAAAATCTGCATAATATGTCTGTTTCTCTAATTCAGATTCAAAATTAGAAGCTGGTTTATTATTCGAAACACTTTCGTTGAAATTATCCAACGCTTTCTGATACTTCTCGATCTTCTCTGTTTGAGTGTCGATAGTATCATTTTGTCCTTTTGCTTCCTTACCGAACACTTTAGATTGATTCTCAAAATATGTGTCGATATTTTTATTGATTTCCTGTTGAGCTAACTGTTGCTCAATTTCAAGGAGATCCTTTAATTTTCCTGTAATACCATCTACATTACCTTGTAGATCAAGAATAGCATTGCCATTATCATCATATCCCTTTGTAAGTTGTGGGAATACATCGGCAAGCTGATTTGAAACGTCAAGAAATTCTTTATACTCATCATCGGATAGGCTGATATTTTTACCTGTAAGCTGATTTACTCCCTGTGCAAGTTCAGCATACTTTTTACCAGCTTGATCAACTGTATCTGCATTTTGTTTGATTTCAGATTGGAGCGATTTAATATTAGATTTGGCATCTTCAGCATTTTTCTTTGCTGATTCAAATGCTTCTTCCTGTGCCTGCTTATGCTTTTTGATTGCTTTTACTACCCCGGCAATCGCACTAACTGTCATAACTGCAACCGCTACAGGATTATTCATTACTGCCATTTTAATGTTCTGTCCTAATCCCTTTACCGCAGAAGATAAACTAAATGTGCTTAATGATGCCTTCTGATTAGCAACTGCCTGTTTCTGCGTTGCCTGTGTTAATTCCATTTCCGCTAATTTTGCTTTCGCCTGAGTTTTACTTAGCCCGGTCGAACGAAGGATTCTAACTCGTTCAGATTCATTCAATGCATCATTCGATAATATATGCTTTAGCTGTGTTTCTGTTAAACTCGCAGATACCGCTTTAAGTGTATTTAAAGCATTGGTATATTCTGTTGTACCACTTTGAAGCATAGACATTGATTTAACTGCATTTAATGCAGTACCAAAATTACTTGCCTGTATAGCAGATGCCCGGAATGCTGTTGTAACCGTTGTAATCACTTTAATAATACCGATTGTAAGCAATCCTTTTAAAGATGATTCTACCAGTCCAATACTATTTGCAAACTGCAATGCGGCGTTGCCACAATTTAATAAACCCGTTACAGTCTGACCATTTATTACGGATTGATATGTTTCTGTCATAGAAGCCTTGAAGCGATTTAAGGAAGCCTCACTCGATTCAAGATACTTGTCATATTCTCTTTGTGCAGAACCTGTTGAATGTAAACTTCGTTCGTATATATCCTGTGCTTCGGACATATTATTTAACGTGGCAGAAATTCCACTCGCACGGTTTTTACCTGCTATAAGGTCTAATAAAGCACTCTGATCCACATCTGACATCTGCTGATATACCTTAGATAAATCAACGAAAATATCATAGATTGAACGAAATGTTTTATTATCCGCTTCCAAAATCTTAACTCCACCATTACCATCTATATTAGTCAAACTCTCGATTTTATCAGCTAATTTTGAAGATGATGTATATACGTTTTCTGTACTTTCTTCAAGGGATTCTAACTCACTTTTGCAACCCCGGATGCGAAGCGCAGCAGTACGTAAACTAAGTGCCAAGGTATCGGCGTTTTGAAACTGCCTATTTCCGGCACTAAGCAAGGCTATAAATTCATCAACACTTGTATTTGCATCTGCAAAAACCGAACCAACTGTTTGTACTCCTTGAGCTATTTCCGCAGATGTAATACTTGCTGTATTCCCAATTTCATTATATTTATCGATCAATGCGCCAGCCTTATCGACTGCATCTGTAAAGCCATCGACATCCTTATATGCCTGTACACCAGAGATAATTGCTTTCGCACTATCTGAAGCTGACATATCGCCTACGTTTGCAAGAATGGTACTCTTTTCAGCTAATGCATTAGATTCCGAAAGATTGTATCCCGACTTAGAAAACTCGGTTGCACCTTCCATCAATGATTTTTGTGTTGCGGCAAGATCCTGTGCTTTTTCATTACAGCGTTCCAAGTATTTGTCGTAATCGCCTCTTGATAGTTCATCATTTACCTTTATCAAATCAGTAAATGCTTTATCAAGATCCAATGCTTCATTCCATGCATTTTTTAACTGTCGAGATAACATCATTACTCCGGCTGTACCCGTGAATAATTCGGTTGCTCTTCTAAAAGTCTTTTTCACCGAATCTCCCAGTGTCAAACCGCTTAGATTTGTGGCTTTTGCTTCAGATCGCATAGCCGATAATTGCATTCGAAGATTTTTGATTTCTTTATTTGACGTTGCCAGTTTTGCATTGTCTAGCAACGAAGAAAATTTTGAAGACATTTCAGCGTCTTTGAATAGTTTAGAATTTTGTTGACCAAACACACGAATATCATTAATCAATTTATCCTTCTTCAAAGAAGTACGAAATTGAATTGTATTCGCATCTGCGGTCTTTTGTGCTTGTTTTGCACTCTGCTGTACTGTACTTGTGATATTTTTTGTATTTACCTTACCATTAATATCAACCGTGGCTTTTAATGATGCCACATCTTGCTTTAATTGTGCGCTAGTCTTAGCTTGATCCAGAGTACCAACCAAGGGAACTTTTATATCTTCCAGATTTTTAGCATCTGATTCAATCTGTTGTTTACTTTTGCTGTGTAACTTCGCTGTAAGATTGACTATAAAATTATTGTCACTCAATGTGTTCCTCCTTATGTTAATTTTAATCGGTTAAATGTGGCAGATATGCCATGAAAAAGAATTTAAGAATTTGTTAGATAGTTTTCTAAACGCGAAAATAAATCAGGATATAAATCGAATTTTCCTGTTTTGAATTTAGATAAAATACTCGGATCAATGTTGAGCATTTCCGAAATATATGTCTGTTTCTCTCTTTTCAGACGTTCTTTATAGAGATTCCTTAATTCTTCCTGTGTCACTCTCATTCCTCCTTCCTATAAGCATCAAGATTTCTTGAAAATAAAAAAGGCAGTATTTTTTACTGCCCTAAATAAATTGCCAGGCGCGGCTAGTTGAATTGCTCATTTTATGAAGAAACTACTCAGCTTACGGTCTTTTCGCTTCTCCATAAGGGAAACAAACTTATCTCCGAAAAAGAAATAAATCTGTCTCTCCATAGGGAAATAAATGAAAACCCTTGTTTTTCTTGGAAAATGTCAACTTTCGGGTGACTTTTTGAACATTTCTAAGAAAAGTTCCATATCTTTATCATGTAAAACAACCAACAAACTATCTCTTATACTTTCATTATTAATTGCATATCGTACCAAATATTGCATGGTTGCCGTCTTAATTTTTCTTCCAGACAATTTTTCCATACATGTATCAAATGCCCTACCTTTGTTATTTGAATAAGCTTCATCATTTTTATCTAACTTAGAAACCGCATTCCTATACTCCTCAACTGCATCAATAATTACCTTCGATTGCCTTTTGTTTCTTTTTTTATCTTCCGATAGATCTGCTAATAACTCCACATCTCTAACTGTTTTTACTTTTCTACAACCACGGGTACGCATATCTACAATCTCTTCACCAATTATCTGATATAGAATATCCATCGGGCAATCATAAAATCGAACATCATTATCATCAATATTCTTTTTCTTCCCTTTTTTATGCTTATCCTTTAGTTTCTGCAACTCCGCATAAAACCGCGGGTACCTTGGATCAGGATTCATACATGCTAATCCTTGTAGTCTCGTTAGTTCTTCTGCAACAGTAACATCAAAATTCCGCTTCGCACTATCAATACTACATTGTGCCAATACAGAACAAATGATAAATATATCCTCCAATTCCGTATCTTTACATCCCCCATCAAACCAATAGCTGAGAGCTAATTGTGCAATATTACTCGATACCCCGGTATCTGCTTGTGCCTTTGCGATTTGATTATCCATTTTTGCATATGATTCCATATCTTTATAATAATCACTTTTCGCAGCACGTGGAATATTATTTATGATTGTTGGGTACTCCACATATGCTTTTCTCGCAAGTTCCGCTATATCCGGCTGATTTGTAGCATACAATGTATCACTATCCAAGTCCTGTGAATTAAGTCGATCTTGTACATCTGTTCCAATGCCATTTATAACAATGATTTCTCGCCCAAGATCAGGGAAATACTTCACCAATTCTTTCGGATACACAATTTCTAAATACACAATATTGTTGGGTGAATTATGTGGATTCCGAAACCCGGCAATTCTATCTCCTTCAGCAAACCGCCTTGTATAACATTGGATTCTATCAGCATAAGTTTCAAAGCATCCTTCGTTAATAAAATCCTGCCCCGTAACTTTTTTCAACAATGCAATTGGATTTCCACATATTGTAAGGTTATCTCCATTTTGAAACAGTTTCCCTAACTGCAATCTCTCACGCTTTAATTTGCTGATTATTTCTCTCCGCTTCTTCTTGAAATATTCGGTATACCGAAATTGATCATTCCAGTTATACAAGTCAATCAACACATTATTGATACTGTAATAAGCAGAGCCGGTTATTCTAAGATAATTCAGAAATGCTTCATCGTCCTGTTTTAATGCATTGCAATAATCAATGCTTGTTTTCGCAATAGATTTCAATTTTTCTCTATCTAATGTAAGCAATGTATTATTCATCTGGAATGAACTTCTCTGTAAATCACCATACTTACTAGCATGTGCAGTTTTTACAATCTGAAAATTCTCCCCATCACGTTCCATGAATGATTTATAATACCGAAATCCATTTTCAACAGAACCTGATCTACTCATATATTCAGTAAACTTTAACCATTTCAAAGAATTATCCGTGACAATAACCTTTATATCCGATACCTTCATTTTGCGTCCAAACAGGTCTATTCCATCATCAATATAGGCATTCTCATATTCATCTTTATAATAGTCTTGGAAATATTGTTGAAGATTACCTTTGAACAGACAGCTTTTGAAAAAGTGACTTCTGCAATAAATAAATCCATTCATATCTGCCGGGAAAATTGATGAATCTATCAACCCCATACCATCCCATAAAATATTAGAGATTTCCCATTCTTTCTTTTTCTCTACTACACATTTATTATGTTTCTTTCCATCTGTATAATCTACTTCCTTCATAGGACATCGGCTTATATCTATCCCATAATCTTCAAATGTCTGTTTCGATCTTTTAATATATGTCAAGTCTGGTTTTTTCTCTTGTGTCCTTTTATACGTAGTAAATCCATATTGATTTAATTCTGATTCAAACGCCTTGAAATCTTTTACTTTCTTTTTCTTAGAAACTGCATTTACAACACATGCCGGTTTCTTACATGCAACAGATTCATCCTTAACAACCAGCATATTATCAAGCGGAATATGAATATAGTCTATCGCTGTTGCGGTTATCAAAGGAGCATATGCTGATAGTTCTACTATCTTGGCACCCTTCATATTGGGGATTCTCTTATACAAACCCATCGTAAGATATTTAATCATATGGTTATATAATTTTTTCCTGATAAAAATACATTCACCCTTTTTTGCTTTACCCGGATTTCTATATAACATTCTATATGTTATAGTTTTCCGCATACCTACAATTTCTTTTTCTGTTTTCTTATCAATTGTTTTCCATGTAATTGTTGCATCGTTTTCATAGAAATATTTCCTAAGTGAATCCGCATCCATTGCCGGTTTAATATTCTTCTCATCCGAACTATCCTTATCAACGCCATATTCAAACTTCATTAGAATAAAATCAAGACTACAATCTTTTTTATTTACTGTTACACCATGCTTTCTGGCATACTCTGAAAAAATGCTCTCATTAATAACTGCTGTTTTATAATCAATGAATGAATCAACATATTCATCTTTATCTTCTTCGTTTGATTTATCTTTTGATAAGAACTTATATCCATTGGCTACTCTATAAACACTCGCCGCTTGAACACTCCGCACCTTGATCATTTTTCTCTCTGTATTTTGTATTTTCATCAACCTCCACTCTGCTATATTTTCATACTCTATCTATTAGGGAAAACAGACGATATTTAGACCTATTTTGAATTTTCTGATAGCCGGTATATAAATGTGTGTACCATAGATTTAAAAATGAATTTTATATGCCTTTTCGTGCATTTTAACCCTTTATATACACTCAATCCAAACTAACTTGAAACTATGATTTCTTTGGCTTTATTTTGCTTCCATTCAATCAAATTAATAATCTGTGCCGGTTTCCTCTGGGTGTAGAACTTAATTTGAAACTCGTCCAGTTCCAAAAAGTCAAACACTTCATCACCCGGCACATCACACAATACAACATCCTGCTTCACTGCTGTAATTGTCATATCAGACATAGATATATCTGTGACCATATATACCTTATCCAATATCCGAATATATTTTATTTTTGTTATATTTGTTATTGAACTCACCTTTCCCTTCCAACATGACGTATCATGTGTTTTTACTGTTTTAATTTCACATCATAAACTTTGTACTTGGTGTCGTCCAAAAATACTCTTCTGGATTTTTCCCCGCAGCAATCAACTCTTCTTTTGATTCTTCTATAAGCTGATCCATTTCATCTTCTGAAATACCAAACGCCTTTGCCATCTCAGAACTCGTGCAATAGAATTCCTCGTCATATAGTTTACTAAGAGCTAATTTGATTCCAAGATAAATGCCATCATAATTTTGTCCTGCTGCAATGCCACTATCTATAAGATCATTTATCATTTTCTCAGTCACTCCATATTTCTTATAGTTCACCATGATATTTTGTACTAATAATTTTCTTGTCATAACACTACTCCTTTACTTATACTTGATTCATGCGCTTTCTTTGCTATCTTTCTTTGGCGCAGGCTTTTCACTTAGCGAAACAGCAATCTTTGATTGCGTTGTGTAGCTTAGTAGAAAAGGTTGGTTTCAAAGAAAGTAGGATATATTAGTGGGAACATCCCACACCCTGTTAGTCAGCCATCTTAGCTTGCTTACGCAATCTAATCTGTCTGCCTTTTTCGTTGGTATGTCCTGTCACATTGCTACGCAATATGCCAGTCCAACCATCCGAAAATTATCATCAATTCATATTAAAGACATTTTATTTTGGGTGGGTTTTTCTAATATAATATATTAGAGAATCCCCCCTAAAAATTTATACAATCATGTAATAACCTCTTTTATCTGTTTTCATATCATCAAATAATTTTTTTATCGTTTGATTGTCTTTTCTGGTATTTTTAAATGAATCATTATTCATTCCAGTATCTTGTAATAACTCATTCAGCTTAAATACTTTTCCAGATTCCTGTTTATCACACCATTCTATAATCTTCTGCGCATTAGTCATCTGCTTTCCTTCTGGTGGTTTTCTATCTCTAATCTTCTCAATCTGTAACTCTTCAGGAGTATCTTCATATTCAAATATTGTTCCATAGGGTTTGTATCTTTCCTCGATCATAGAAGATAATTCACTATACAGTGAATCGTTAGAATTGTAGAAAGTCCAGATATGAACCGTTTCTGTATTGCTGTAATTTCTGATTGCTAGTCTGAATATATTTTGTTCAAAATCAGCCAACATACATCTAAGCATGACGGTTGTTATGATACTTTCATATTCCTTATTATGATTTTTGCTCAATGCACTAAAAAAGTCCAATGATTCCTCTTCTGTCATATTCATTAATTGCCTGTATGTTTCCATGTGGCAGCCGCAATATATATAGAAATATGCCATGTTTGGGAATCTGTTCATTCCAATATGTGCCATTCTGTATAAATCCTTAAAATCATTGAATCCTTTAAGATTTCCAAAATATCCCACATTATCAAATTCCTTTTGAAATCGTCTTAACAAATCACTATATACCACTATCAAAATTTCTCGTTGCTTTCCTATCCCATGTTTTAACTTGTTTTTCAAGTATTTAATGATAGTGTTTGATGTTGTAATTGCTCTTTTATTTCCTTTACACATGACATTTTTGCTAGTGGAAATCTGAACATTTGTAATCAACATATTTAATGGTTTATTGTATTTTTCTCCTGTCACAATTTCCACATAGTCCAGATCGTATCTCGGATCAATATCTGCCGTTGCATCAAATACAAAAAACTTCTTGTCTTGTCCTAAAAAGAAATGTTCTCTATTGTCTACGACCAGCACAAATGAACGTTCATAGTTGCCATATTTTTTCTTTACTGAATTAAATACTGCTCCATTCTTAGCAATCTCTTTCAAACACTGCATATCCTTCCATATGCAATTATACTGTTTTGTCAAAGATTCCATATTGTCTTGCAATACTGAAAAAAGTAAATCATCATTCGGTGTTATACTGGAATATCGTGTATCTTTCCAATATATTGTAACATTAGAATCCTTCAACAATTTTTCCTTCTCGTCCATCTGTTCAAGCAGTCTATCCTTAAATGCCTTATATTCCCTTATGACAAACTCCTTGTCCTGCACTTCATCGGACAGCCCTTTATATAATGCCGCCTCGATTCTGGACAAATTATCACTGTCGATTGTGACAGTTTCGGAAAATTGTGGACTTTCATCAAAAATGATAATATCTCGCTTTAATGTCTCTCTGTTATAAGTGAACGAAAAAAGCTGTTCTCTGATATTATCTCCCAACATAAAATAACGCTGTGTAGAAAGTAGAACTATTGGCTTATAGTGTTGCTTGATAAGTTGCTCCTTAAATGGTTCATCTGATCTCAGTACAATAACACTCTTTTCAAATTCCTTGTAATGATATTCAATGCCCCATTCTTTGAAAATTTCTCCCCAATACTTTTCTGCTTCCATCCTGTCTTTACTGGTACTAGACAGCTCCTCCAATCTCTTAATTGAATCTGTAATAACCAATAATCCTTGAGGTCTATGCCGTCCACCATAAAAACTATCTCCAATGCAGCAGTGCATGAATGTATGAATAAATGTAGATTTTCCTATGCCGCACCGATTAGCAAAACAGGTTACTTTGTTTGTATCCCTATTGTGGGTAATTATTTCAAACGTGTCCTTGAAAAACTCCAACTGTTTTTCATCAAATCCGTAATCTGGAAGATATGTTTCAAAATCATCCCATGTTAATTTAATCTCTTCTTTACTCTGATTGCCATTTGCCATACACTCACACTCTCTTTCTGTACTTCATCATAGTGTCGTGTAAAGCTGGCGTGTCCTCAAAGAAGAAAACCTTCAGCTTATCATCTTTTTCAGAATCTTCAACCTTCAAAATCCGAAATCCGTTGTTACATAACCAGTTCGTCATTGCTAATGATCTGACTATGTACATAGTTGTTCCTTTATAAATAATTCATTCCTCCAATCTTATAACCCATGTTTTTCTTCATTCCATTTATCACATTGTTGTTTTGCCGATTCATAATCCGCAAATATTCTATCTGTTTTCACTTTATCGTGATTTTGGATGTTATAACACAATTCATTCTCACCATACAATTTATGCCTGTAATAAATACATAGCACTTTCAACGGCTTGTCCTTCTTTGTTTTTACAACCCACCTAAATCTCTTTTTACCATTTGATGAAGTATAGCATCTTCGCCCTATCAAATGTACTTCCTGTCCTACATCAAATTTGTTATCAATCTGAATCATTATATATCCTCCATTTCTTCTACTTAATATAGGCATAATGCCATTTCTAGCACTATGCCTGTTGTTCCGTCCAATATGTAGTAATCAGTATCTTCACTGATAAATGAAAAACTAAATTTCGTTCTCCTCGAAGAAGACTTTCGTCCAATGTTACATCTGCAACTTGATAACCAATCTCGTCATTGGCAGACTTGCTACTTTCACCGCAAGTATATCTCTGTTAATAATATATTCTCCATTCGGAGATTGATTTTTTACTGATTTGATTCAGATATAACTTTGACATTTACAGCCTGCGTACCCTTTTCTGTTTCCATTACATCAAATTCTACTGTTTGCCCTTCATATAAATTTTTGAAGCTTCTTTCTGACACGATATTAGAGTAGTGAACAAATACATCTTGCTCATTTTCATCTCTAATGAATCCAAAACCCTTTTGATTATTGAACCACTTTACTTTTCCTGTTTTCATTTCTTAATTTCCTCCGTATTTTTATTATTTATGATGTTTCTTATATCCACCAATCGCTCTGCCTGATGATGTATGTAAAGTTGCTATAAATGTTTTAAATGGTTTTGACAACTTACCTTTTCTATTCTTCGTCAGCCCTTGCACCATTACTTCTCTGTCATTTAAGATTTCGACAACTTTTACTCTATAACACGATTTACAATTATCCTTTGACTGCTTGTAATAAATATTTCCGACCGCAAGTTTCTCAATATCTTTTTCTCTCATGCAAACCTCCCAGATTCTATTTTCAAAATGTAAATGCTTCATGTTTAGCTGTAATAGGATCACCTGCATTTTTCCAGATTCCAACCGGATTTTTATCTTCCGTGAAAACAATTACTACCTTGTCAATCCACTTCTGCATTTTCTTCTGTATCTTCTGTGAATTGTATTCGTCATCATCGCACACGTATCCCAACAAATTTGCTGGATTTCTCTGAATAAATCTTTCTCCCACAAAATAGATCCACTGTTTTCCATTCTGCTCTATGATTGTCTCTACCGGCTTGGCACCATAATCTTCATAAAATTTTTCTCCTACATTTCGAATGTACTCACACAATGCTGTAAAATCTGCTTTATTCTTAGTTGTTACATAACTTTCTTGGTATCCCATGTTTTTCCTCGCTTCCTTTTATACTGTATTGTTCTCTGTTTTACTTGCTATTTCTTAAAGAAAAGTAAACATATCTCCATAAATGGCTGTCCATACGGCTTTACGATGATTTGTTTTGACTTCTCTTTTTCTTCTTTGATATAGAATTCATTTACAGGTGGATCATCTACAATAGGAACTTCAAATGTATTAAAATCATCACTAATATGTAATTTCCAATCATCTTCTAATGTATTTACATATACTCTCTTTGGATTTAGCTTTATATCCAATCCATAAATATCCGTTACCCTTGCCGAAACACAACTAAACTCATTCTCGTTGTTTATAACCTCCTCCATGAAATCATGCAGATTGTATATATCCATCTCTCTGAAACCGGATAACTGCTTTCCCATAAATGATTCATTGACTACGAATAAACACAATTCAACGCCACTATTTAATTCACATTTCATAATTAATGAATTTGCATCTTCACAATATTCAGCACTAACCGAAACAAGATCACTTTTCTTCAAGCTATACATTGCTGCATTATATCCTGTACATGATTGTGAAAATTCATATGCATCTGCTGTTTCTTCGCATTGGTTAATCGGAATTGCAAATATTGTCCTGCCGGCATGACTTCTCAAGATCAACTGCGTAATACTGTAATAATTTACAATCTCATACCATGCCTCATTTGTAATATCTACATTTCCTTCTATTGCTCTTATCATTTTGATTATATAATCCATATTTTGCACCTGCCTTATCCTTATTTTCTCCCTATATCTTCATGCCACTTAATTGATCCATCTGAATTGATCGGAACCTGTACCTTATGTCCATCTTCATATTCTAAAACGTACGATACTTTTCCATTTTCTGCTCTAATCCAACGTTTTATCTGCCCTGTTTCTTCCATGTATCATGTTCTCCCTTCCTATCAGCATTTTGTTTGTGCTGCACAATACAATATGCCTCGTTCATCAATGTAATATGTACTTGCCAATCCATCCACAAAACCGCATCTTACATATCCTTGTTTAGTCATATTCTGCAAATGCCTGTATGCAGTGCTATACGATTTTCTCTTTGCCGTTGATATGTTCTCTAATATCTGAGAAATATTCATTGCATTCAATGGACTAACCACATTCTTTTCATTCATCAGCAACAAAATCTCGTAATCAAATTTTGTCAAACCTCTTCACACCTCCCTGTCCCTCGTCATTTTATCCCAAAAAATATATGGGCATTTCTGCCTCTATATTATTGTTCTCTCTTTTTGTTGGATAAATTATGAAGTTTTCAATGTACGAACGTTTAAAACACCAACGTATTGAACAGATATTTCATAAATATCTTTTCATTTTATATATTCTCTCTTTTATTTCATATATGTCATACATATATGTTTTGTAATAAAAAAACATGTACATTTCTGTACATGCTCTCATTATTAATTATCTTATTCAAATTTGATATTAAACAGACGTACCATTTCAAAAGATTTTATTACTTTACTCGTTTTAGGATCATTTTCAACCAATACTTTTAACCTATGTTCAACCCACTCATTAAATTTATTCGCCTGTTCCTCTTGGATTTTATGTGTCATCATATATTTATATTCATTGAGTATTTTATTTACACACTCTTTTTCGAAATGCTTATATAAATATTGAATATTTTTTTCTTTTATTCCTTTAAACGGATTATATACATCGCCTGCAATATTATTGGCACCATATCTGTAAGTTTCATTCCCTGATAAGAAATCTGCAATAAGCCTTTTAATAAGTCCATTAGCACTTTCGTTGGATTCTTCTAAATACTCCTGAAGTCTTTCATATTGATCTATATCTTTTGGTGTATATTTCAAACTTACCATTTTTGTTTTCTTATCATACCTTTTTTGTGCTGCTTTCTGACTTTCAGATACTTTTCCCATACATTTATCCTCTTTAACAAAATAGTATTTCTTCATGTAAACAGAAAAGCCACAACCTTTTACAGTCATGACTTTTCCCAAATCAATCATATATTTAGGAGTTTCCTCAACTAAATACCATATACATTATATCAATAGATTGCCGAATTTGTAAATATCTGATTATATTACATATCCAGATTTCAAACCGGCTGCCTTCTGTAATTCTCTAATCCTATCTAATGTAATACAAGCCAACATATCAAAAAAATACTTTTTCATTCTGCCATAGTCTCTCAATGTTTCTACATCAATTTCCGTATGTAATACCATATCAGCAGAATCGAAAATATATGTATTGATGATTACCTTGTTAGTGCTGGTATTCATTTCTATACTCATTGTTACATGAAAATCCGAAGGTTCCAGCCACTTGCATGTATCCGCATAATAATCTGCAAGCATTTTATTGATAATCCCAGATAAACGATCCGCGATATCCATTGACAAAACCATGTTGTTTTCAATCTGAAATCCAACTATTTTACTATTGATATCCGTATAATTCTCTTCCGCTATAAAATTGATATCTTTTAATGTATAGCGTTGCTGTTCCATAAGATTACACCTGCCTTCTTACTGTAATTTTACTAAATATTATGTGTGCTTATGTGATACTTTCCGACTATTCACGATAAGCCATTCCGAACTTGTATCTACGTTTTTTGCGCTATATAAGTGCCAAAACCTGAATCACGCCAAACTCGTATATTTCCCATATACATCTTCATTTTCTGTCCTTATACAGTGACTTTATACCATGTGTTGTATTCCCTACTAATTAAGTAAGATTTAGGTTTATCGAGAAAAAATATGTAGGAAAATCAAGTGTTTTTCCAATTCTCGATATGTGATACGATAACCTATTTTCCGTATTTTTTGTTATATTCTGCTTCCATGTCGTCCATAATGTCTCGCAGATTCTCTTTTGCATCTTTTAGCCAATACAAACTGCCATTTGCCTGAATTGGTTTACCTTTTTTATACTGTCGCTCAATTTTATCCATCATATAGTGTATTCCAGCATTCACGCCTTGTAAAAATACCTGCTGTGTTTCATTCTCTATGATGTCTTTTTCATCAAATAAACCTTTCATCATTCCACCTCTCATTTACATACAAAATATTAATAACAAAGTAATTACACACCCTACCACAATTTGTAATGTAGTATGCTGTGTTGACGTTTTACGTTCTTCCTTCAACTCTCTACTCCTTTCCGTTTTATGTCTTCACTTATATATTCCTCATTTGAAAAATATTTTTGTACTTTTTTATAAAAATTCCGCACGTTCTTTTATTTTCTTCATTGAAGGATTCGTATAGCGAATTGTTGTATGTATATTTGAATGTCCTGCCAACATTGCAACTTCTGCTATCGTATAACCAGCTTCCAATGCAGAACTACAAAAATAATGCCTCAATGTGTGTGGGGAAATATTTTTACCTTTGATAGCATTTTCCCAAAACACTTTATTTATTGCGGTGCGATCAAGAGATTTTCCCTTTGCATTATAAAATAGCAAATCGGTGTCTTCCTTATTATAATGTCTTCTGTATTCATTAATAGCTTCTATTACCTTTGAATTCATAACCACAATGCGTTGCTTTTCTCCTTTTCCATCTGTCACACGAATTTCACCGCTAACTGTATTTACGTCTGTTCTTTTCAACCGCAACACTTCACTAATACGTAAACCTGTGTACATCATAACCGTTACAATCGTATAATTACGTATTGCATGTGTACCCTCTGATTGCAAAATTCCTTGCCTAAACCGCTCTACATCTTCCCTTGTTACTTCTGTCGGATTAATAGAGTTTTCTTGAATTTTAATAAAGTCTGCCTTCGATATTACCAGGTTATCTGGTTGCATCAACTCATTATATTTTGATATGGCAGATAATTTTGCATTAATGGTTTTTCCATTCAGATTATGATTGTCCTGACCAGTTCGCTTTATATTCTTCAAGTAATTTTTATATTCTTGAATATTAGCTCGATACAGACCTTTGAATTCAATATCTCCAAAACTATCATAGAACCATTTGAAATACTCCTTCATGTGACGAGTATATGATTTAATTGTGTTTTCGGATTTCCCTTCTTCTCTTAGCTTTTCAACAAATTCTTTTATGTATGTTTCCATATGCTCAACCTCCGTATAAATTATGTGGCGTTATTATTTCTATCTGTACTAATAAGTTATGTGGCGAAATAATTACGCTTCTATAATCTATATTCACTTTTTCGCTACATAATTGCCCTTATGTGGCAAAAATAATTTAGGCATTTTTCCTTTGATTTATTGTATATATTCCTTGCCTAGTCTATACTATATTTAGGAAGGAGCTGAGACACATTAAAAATATCGAGATTTACAAAACGAATCATTTCAAAATTGCATTACATAAAATTCACAGCAAAATCGAAGATTTATTATTTTCCATTATTCAACGGATTCCTGAACGCATGATTCCAACTTGCCTTATGAATTGGGTAGAAAAATACACCAGCAAACGCATATACGAATTAAAACAACAAATCATCCGTGATCGCTGGCATAGCGTAGAATTAGAACATGTGATTAAAGATATACACAATAAGAATATATAAGAAAAGCACCTTCAGAAAGATTTCTCTTTCCGTTGGTGCTTTGTTATTATTCCAGTTCATCAACTGTAATACACTTTATTTCCTTGAATTGCCTTAACTGCTTATCATTCGTCAAGAATAAATCGCACTTTGTAAGACATGCAACCGCTAACTGAATTGCATCCATAGCCTTAAAGCCTTTATATTCTGCTCTGATTTGAGCTGCCTTTTTAGCAATCTCTTGGTTTACTTCTACAATCTCCATATCAGTAGTTTCAACAAGCCTGTCAAACATATCAATAAATGAATATAGTTTGTTTCTGTATGGAAATACAAAATATTCTTCCATTGTAATTACAGAAGTTACAAATTTTTTATCTGCCTCATATCCATTACTAAAAAATTTCTTTACCTTATCATAATACTGTGGGTTATTTTCATCCTTTTCAATAAAGTATATGAATGGTGCAGTATCAACAAATGCCTTTTTATAATCTGTCATTCTCACGCATCTCCCTCATATATTCATCTACATGCTGTCCCCTTTCGCTTGGAATGGCAAAACTATCCCAGTCAACAGGTGCTTTCTTTGCTTTTCTCTGTGGGTAATTTAACAGAGTAACAACAACCTCTGCTCCGTCATAATCTCTAATATCTTCATCTTCAATAACAACTGTATTACCTTGTACAATTCCCTTTACTGCTGCTAACATAGGGCATACCTCCTTATTTTGCTTTACTCTTCATTATTAAACCGATTTTCGTATGATAATTCCGGTTTCAAGTCAACTTTCCATTCAATCAAATCCTGCGGTTGACACTGTAAAAGCTGACATAAATCCTCTATTGTTTTGGTGGATACATCACACATAAAATCTTTTCCATCATGTTCATCTTTATATTTTTGTAATTTTTTTTCTATATCATTCATAGATTCACCACTACACATTTTTAGCTTTGCTAAAGTACCTTGAGGAATTAACGCCCTTTGCCTTATCGTATAGGTAGTAATTTTCTTTTCTTTAAGTATTTTCATTAATTTATTATAATTAACCATCATAATCTCCATTTAAGCATACACATATTTTAATGTATATTATATCATTTTCTCCTCATGTTTTCAAGGATTCCATACAGTACGAATGTGTTACCAAAGTGTGGGAGCTTCATTTTCCTTGATAATCTTTTTGAATAAATATCAATTTGTTTCAAGGAAAATTTTTTGAACTGAAAAAACTGAACTTATCTGCCTTTGATTATACCTTGCCTTGTCATTTTATACAATATTTTATTCTATTTTCACATGTCTTGGATTCCTAAACTTAAAGCTCTCAATGCATCTGTATAATTACCAACTGGGCTACCAAGTGCCGGCAATCCTACTTGAATGGTATCTACCCATTTACTTCCTTTGCCTACTACCTGTTTTACCTGATCTGCCGATAATACTTTTATCTGATCCATATAATCATTGGGAATCATAATCTCGCCATCATATTTTTCAATAATCTTTGCTAGATCACCATTTTCGCGAGTGTAGATTATCTTTGCCAGATTATCAGCTCCACCGACTGACCAGCGCATCTTGCGCCCTTTCATCCGATTAGTGATAAGGCTACAGTTCTGGTTCTCTTGCACACCCATGTTTTTGTATATCTGTCCTTCAGGAGCCTGCAGATCAATACCCATTTTTCTGAGCTGATCTTGCCAGCGCGGAAGTCCATCGATGTTGTTACTCAAATATCTATATAGATCCTTTGCATTCTTCAGATCTGTCTTGTGTTGGTCATCATCGATGCTATTTATATATGTCTCGATATCCTGCAGACCACTTTCATAATTTCCCGACATTATTTTATCAAGAATCCTTGATGCAATTTTTTTATGTTTAATGCCACCATGAATCTTATTAACAATATGGAATCGATCGAGCTGAAAGATCCGTTCCGGATTATAGGTGTTGCTGATCCAAGCAGCTCCGTCGCCATTTAATACTCGGATTTGGTCTGCATCTATATGAAAAACACTCTGGATGAGTGCTTCTGTTTTCGTATTAAATTTGTTTGCACCGGTCATTCCGGCAAGCACTTTCTTATTAACTAATTTTTTTCCATCTTCGCTCCAACCGGAATAAACGGTTGCAAGTTTCATTTCCTGTGATTTTGCTTTCTTCCTGTTTTTCTGAATATTCAAATAAACGCCATCTGCTTCCATGAAGATAATTGGCGTTTCTGTCTCGCCTCTGGTTGTTTCTTCTTCCATCTCAGACAAGATAATTTCTTCTTCCTTGCTTATCTCTTTGCCTATCTGTTGCACGACGTTCCAAGCTCCATGACTGCTAATTATTTGTCCTGTCGTCTGAGATATTAACTCTGCTGTTTTTCGATATGGCATTTCCGCTGCAGCTTCACTAATTATTTTCGCCAGATTAGATGAAACAGCTCCAATTTTTTCCATTTTCATCTGATCTTCTAAAAGGTACACATAGCGTTTAGTCTCTCGATCTAAATACATATGCCGGTTATATTCGACTTCCCCATATATCGTTTTAACCGTTGCTTTTCGTATCTGCTTATTTGCATATCTTTTTTTATCTCTTGTTTGCATTAGGTGACTATCAAGCTCTTCGAGCAATTCTCTCGTCATCTGCCTAGCTGCTTCACACACAGCCGAATATATCTTTCGTTCCATATCCTCAAACTTTGTTGTCAGAAGCTCATCCATGTGGTAATTCATATTCATTTCCTCCTGACTTTATTATACCATTTCTGGTAAGAAAAAGGATAGCGGTCTCAGACTGCTATCCTTGTCCTAAACCAATATATAATTTATAGTCCATCGCGATCCAGAGTTTCATCCCTCACTCTGACATATGCCATCCAGCATCTGTGCTCCTACACACAGGGCATGCTTTGTTCCATACCAAGTATTATTATCCTTCCGAAGGCTCCCGATCTCATGGTCGCCATCCCCTTCATCGCTCCGTATCTTCCAGTTGAATCACTGTCTTTTCGCTTTTCTCATTCATACATTTTCAAGATCAACAGACTTTATGATATACTCGAAAACGAACTGAATCAAAATAAGTTAATCAGCGGGCTAACGGGTGAATTAAACATCGCTGTGACTTATGAACTTATCAATGAACATGCAAGGGTATGCCAATTCAACCCCTTGCATGTTTTATTTTATCAAAGTTCTCGAAAATCTAAAAATGTACAAATTAAGTATTTTTTCTATTTTACACAATTCAGTGTAAATTTCTTATTCATCGTTCCAATGCTGCATCTGCAGCTACACTTCGTATTATTTTTTTCTGGGGGATTGGGGAACACCCCAACAAGCGGGATTTGTGGCATTGTATTTATACAATGAACACTAATCCCCTGCTTGCTCCTTTTAGGAATATAAACATCGACAAAATCTACTTTTCTGGAACCGGGACGAAAATAAAAGAGATCAATATTGAAAATATAATTCTGTACAAAAAAGCAGCCTATCCGGCTCTGGTTAATCTTCCAGAACCAAACAGGCTGCATCCTGAATCAGTTTTATCTTGTGTCACGTTCCCGGTATGTTTGTTTTGAATTTCTTGATTTGTCCGGATATTTTCCTATTGTTCTATCATATTCAAACAAATAATTTAAGTTGTTTTCCGCTGTTATATCTGTCAAGCGCATATCTCTAAAGCATTTTTCCAATCCGGGCTTTTTCTCGATCATTCGTTCCAACAGAGTAATCACCTGCATATAACCTACCGGAGAAATACTTTGGTAAACACTTCCCTGCAGATGCTTATATCCGTTCTTTTTCATCGTATCTTCAATATAAAAGTATATTGACCTGTAACTTGATCCGAAGATTTTTTCTGCTACTTTTGTATCAATATCAAATGCGATTTGTTTTTGTATCACCTGATTTTCATACATGGATTGTCTCTCTCGCTTTCATAAGTTCCGTTTTGCAATCCTCAATATTTCCATTCACATCCAATATGATTGCATCAAAATAATTCATAAATTCATCTGACATATGCACTGCATATCTGCCAATTGCCCCTAATGCATATTCTCCATCCATTGAAAATACTCCATAGCTTGTCTCTGTTATTCCATATTTCTTCGCATGCTCCCGCATAGGTTCCAGAAGCTCATCTCGTGTATAACCAGAAGAATCCACCTCTGCATCATCAAATACAAAACTCAAAGTAACCATTTATTATACCTCCATAAATATTTAACTGCCTTAATTTTACCATAATAATGTTTACTGCGCAAACATTTGTTCGCCTTTTCTTGTACATTATACCAACATCTATCTTTATCCCTCATTCTTTCGTCTGGTAAACATCCCGGTATGAGGGGGTAGGGTGTGGGAAGGGGGAACATGACCACAGACCATCCCCAAGCATTCCTAAAAAATGGCGCACTCGTCCCTTGGCATATTTAAGTTGATTTTTTGATGAAAAGTGCACAAAAAATGACGGCTGATCGATTTCCTGATCTCGTCATATTGTATAATGGCTCATAGGTTGCTGTCTTTCCTGTATACCATCAAAGCAGAGTTCCGGGAATCGAACCCGGAATTAAACCATCTCCGCTACCAGCCGAAACGCTGATCTATAATAATAAATTGCGTGCAGCCGGTTCTTCGGCGCATCTCGCTTTCGCTAATCGACAGCGCCATAAAGGACATGCAGCTTGAAGGAATCTTGTCTGAACGTTTTCCCTCGTGAAGTATCTCATATGCTATCTGTTGGCATTGTGCCGGTGCTCCGTTTTGAAGCGCGTTACGGAAATTATCAGTCTTTGTTCCTGCGAACTGGTTCGGCGCGTATATGACATCCTCTAGTGTCAGTGCTCCGCCATACTGCATATCCAATCGGTTCATAACTACTGTACCGACTGCAAGTTTATCTTCATAGGATGCGCCTGCTTCGCTATAGATCAATGCTGCAAGCAGCTTCTCGTTATCTGTCCTTGTTTCTGTCGGTGTGATCACATAGATATTGCTGCAGCTTTCCATGACTTCTTCCATAGAGATTGCTTTATCTGTTGTGCCGCCCTCACAGTTTTCAGGTCTGCAGTATTCTTCATTTCCGGTTCCATCTGCAGGATCAAGTGCAGCTATTAACCCAGCTTCCGTGTACCCGATCAACGTAATCCAGTGGCAGCCACCACCTGATACATTTTGCCCGGTATTCCATTGACTGCTCCCGGAACTCACATCGCAATTATTATGTAAATAAACAACACACAACGATCCATGCTGCAATGCCTGATCGATCGTATCTGCAGATACCGTCCCTCTTGTTATCTGCACGGGATAGTGGTTATTAACCCATGCATCCGCGCCATACCACAACCCTACATGATTGTTATTATGTTGCTCCAGCATATCTGGTGTGATCTGCAGCCCTAAGCTCCGCAGAGCAGAGGCTGCGGCTGTCACGCCGCACGCCTTGTTTGCCTGCCCGGTGTAGTTATGCTGATTGTAGCTGTGATACTCATACTGTGCTGCAGCTTCTCCTGCTTCATCCTCTGTGCTGGATACGGAGTGAAGAACACCAGCAGCGATTGTTACAACAATAATTGCCGCTGCAACCGACATAAGTACTAGCTTGCCAACGGTTGTTGCAACCGCTTTTATAAGTACTAGAATTTCTTTCATTACAAAGCCGGACACCGCTTTCGCAGATCTTCGAATCACATTCATTCCGGTATAGTCAGGATCACTGTCTGACCGGTTCTGACGTCCAGCATATTCCGCATCAGAAATACTGGCAAACTCCTGTACACTGTCTGTTACTACTTCTGTTACTTTTGAATTTACACAAAATCCTTCATCTACGGGCTTCCTTTTTGTTGTTTTTCCTTTTGTTACAACATAGTTTTTTCCAGATTCTTCAGTATTTTTCGGCTTTCTTTCTGTGCCTTGCTGACTCATGGATAAAATCTTTTCGTGTAGAGTTTCAACGGTGTCCAGATATTCCGGTGCCGTCTCTTCGTCTTTTTCCTGCAGTTTAGTCTTATTTCGTTCGAGTGCTTTTTCACGCGTCCAGCTTTCTTTATCTTCTTCCGGTGCTGTCCTATTTGATACAGCTACAATATCCGTATCTCTCTGTGTATTTACCAGCATACGACCACCACCTATGCACTTTTTACCACTGTAGTATCTACGAGCGGGTAGATTTCGGATTCTTTAGGTATCGTATCATCCAGTGCAAAAATAACATTTCCAATTTTAGCAATTCCATGCCCCGGTTCTGCGTTTTCCAAATTCCTAATCTGAATACCAGACAAGCCATACATATCGGCAAGCTGAATCGCATCCAACTTCATCTGCTTAAACATGATAACATTTTCTGAATTTTTAAGCATTGTTGTTGCTGCCGGATTCTGCAGTATCTTCGTAACATTCTGTACGATTGCTCGAAGAAATCCTCCATATTTACGGCATCTCTCAAAGAAATCTTCAATGATGAGTGTTGCCGCCGGATGTTTGAAGAAATAATCCATTTCATCAAAAGTTATATAGGTTGCCTTTCCAAGCTTCCGGTTGTGTATCAATCTCTGGTCAATTTGATCCAAAATAACAATCATGCCTGCATCTTTTTCTTGTTTATTAAGAGTTGAGAGATCATAGCATACAAGCCGACTCGTTATCTGAACTCTTGTTTGTTTTGCAAAAGAATTAAAAGAGCCTTTTATATGCCTCTCTGACGCAAGTGCAAGCTGTTGTGCCGCTGGTTCAGGATATTGTAAGAGCAAATCGTAAATATCCACTAGCGTCATCTGCTGATATGTGCCCGAAAGTACACTTTCTCCAAGTGTACGTACTGCCCTGTCAACCAGAGACTTCTCTGTTTCGCCAAAGCGTGTTCCAGCATCAAGAATTGCCTCCATAAAGGATAGTATCAGATTACTTTTTTTCGTGATTGGATCGTCAGATTGCTTCTCATCTACATAACCATAATCAGCGGAAAATTCTGCCACATTGATAGGATCTTTACCAACCCGAATTATCTGTCCTCCCAGAGCACGTACAAGTGGTGCATATTCCCCATCAGGATCTAATATGATGCTGTCACCATCTGTTAACAGTACTTCATATAATATTTTAAGCTTTGCATCCACTGATTTTCCAAATCCAGTTTCACCAAGTATCCATTCATGACCAGATCCTTGTTTTCGACGGTCTACCCATTGTTGCTGCTTCGTTTCTTCATGCTTGCCATACGGTATACCTGTGCTCTGCGCTAATTGTACACTGTTAAAAGGAAGCAAAATTGCAGTTGTGTCTGTATCACAGTCACGAAGATACTGTATCGTCCTTTCGCCAAACGGAAGCGCATCTATAAGTCCTTTTAGCTGTTGATAATACATATTTGACATCTCACAATTATAATCCCCTGCAACATCAAGGATACTATCTGTATATTCATCCAGCTTATTCATATCTTCTGCCAGAAAGCACACGAATACCTGCACTAAAAACATCTTCTGATTGCCATAATCCATCGCATTGTTATAAGCATCAATTACCTTTCTATTCTTTGCAATCTGTCTTGGGAGCCGTTCTGCTGCACCTTCCTTGACACTTCGCTTGCCTGACCACAGATTCGCACTGGTCTCTACGCTGTCATCCTTTCTCTCAATTAGTTTTCTTGCTTCAGAATTTGAGACTGCAACTATATCACAGGTTGCAACGAGATTCGTATGAACTTCGGCAAGCCGTGTGAAAAAATCATCCTGAATACTTGTACCCCACGTGCGGAGTAACATGCTCCGTCCCACCATATTATTTAACTCAAAAAAATCAGCGTATGGTCGAAACATATCTGGTGCTAATCGATCAATAAATTTTCTTGTATTTGTCGCTGCTCCCTTATCTGAATTCCATGCAAAGTTGTATTCTGATTCACGTCCGGCATGCAGGAAGCTGTGCAGCACTTCACCTCGTCGATAGATAGTCTGTGCTTTAATTCCAGAATTAAATGTCAAGAACTTCTTGTTCAGATCTCTTTCCATCCGGCTAAAAAAATTCTCTGCCTTTTCTTGATTTTTCTTGGCGATTGAAAATGTAAGAAATTTGTTTTGGATAAATCCTTTGTCACCTTGAATATCATCATAACGTAACCGATTATAAGCCATTCGGATATAATCATATCCATCTCCTACTGTTGTTGGTAAAAGTATTTGATGTAATCGATCTTTCTTGTTCATCCGGCGGTTTAGAAGAGTTATCTTCATTGATGCCTTAGAACTATCCAACGTATTAAGAATCTTTTCCCAACTGTCATATACTGTTATTCTCTCTTCGTTGGCTGCTGAATTATAGTCAATATCTTTTATATCATATGTCATGCTCCATCTATTTCCAGCATGCTTAAACATACCATTTTCACAGATTTGTTTAATAGGTATAATATCCTGACTTCTCGTTTTTTTCGTTCGGTCCTGTGTCAGGTCGTTCTGCATTATTGTTGTCACTGCCATTATAATCTTCCCTCCTTCCTCTCAGCACAAGCGGATGCCTATTCATCCGCCATGTCGAAATCATTGCTCTTATAATCTGCCACACGTTCATCCCGTCAACGTTAACGAATCCAAAACTGCAGATAAATATAATCACTACGGCAACAACCGGCAGCTTAAAAAAATCAGGCACCGGAAGGACATAATATGTAATTGATCCCGCGATCATGCCAAGCGTGATACTAACAACCTGCCCCGGAGTAAATCCAAGCATGGATGTCTTTATTTTTAATATTTCTTTATTCGATTTTGCTTCAAGCATATAGTCACTTCCCTTCTAAATCATAAATTAAGTTTCTGGTGAATCCATGAATCGGCACCCTTAATCATGCCAGCCATTACCAGATACAAAAATAGCATCTGGGATAAATAAGCCCAGAGTACCTCTGCCTTTTTCGCTTCAAGCTCTTTGCTTGACATTCCCCATTGTTCCCACCAGTCCGAAAATTCTTCTTCTGTCATATCTTCCTTTAACTCTGCAATCTGCTCTGTCTGCACTGTATTAAAATCAAAATTATTTGCAAACGCCGAAAAAATCATACATACAACGACAATCACAACCCCCTGCAGACATACTCCAACAAACGAACGTAAATAAGCTGCAAAAGTGCTTCTAAGTGGTCCTGCAGCACCGCAAGCAAGCGCAAGCGGTGCTACTGCGATATGCAGATAGATATTAAATAATCGTCCATATACAACCATGATAATCGTAAAGCCACATACCAGAATCACAAGTGAAAAAATCAACGTGACAATAAAGAACAGTGTCGCTTTTGTTGCTCCAAGCCCCGCTGTCGCAAGCTTAACCTGCTGAGGAAGTTCTACCCATGACAAATCAAGGAAATTGGTTCCATTTGGACCGGTAACAGTCTGTAAAATCTCTTTAAAACACCAAAAGATTAAAAGTAAAACATATTTTCCCCCCTGTAATAATGTTGCTGTAATACACAAGAGGATGAATGTCCATGCGATTGAACTTGCTCGTCTTGTTTTAATAAATTCCCCACTGTCGTGAATTAGTGCGAGATAAAATCCAATAACTAAAATAGATACTGCAGGTCCCATGAGCGCATCATAGATTTTGCTGACAATCTCCCATATCGTTCCATTTTGATACGATATGGGATCAAGCATTACAACGTCATACAACTGGCTCATCCACGCATCAAAAAACGCAATCGATGCCTGCAGCGTTGCTAATATCCAGTTCATAGGCATGCTCCTTTATTTATGATGTAATCCAATCCGCAATTTTGGGACCAAATGAAATGACTGCTCCTACAATCATTGCAATAAATCCACCAATTCTCTGATCCATTTGATGTGAGAACCATGAAAATCCAAAAAAAGCTAACCCTAAAATAAACGCTGCCCATCCAGCAAATTTTACTAACTCCGATAGTAAGCTCTTACCTCTTGTGAGGGGTTTGATAGCATCTTCTGGAACATCTTCTTGCTGCACAACTGTCTGTACCGTATTACTTATCTGCAAATTTACAGAAGTTCGTCCTGCTGCATGCGCCTCTTTCGGGGTATAAAAAAAGCAGCCCATGAGGACTGCTAACATTCCGAACATGTATAAGATCACGTTCTTTCTCATTTTCAATTTTTTATCCATATAATTTTTATCCTCCTATTCAAATCTTATGCTGCCAGTTTATCCAGCAGCTCTTCTTCACTCATAACTACGCCATCTGCTTCAATCTCATCCACCCGGACAACTTTATCTCTGTCTTTCTTGGAGATATTCCACTGCCATTCCATATGTGCCTTTGCTTGCTTCGTGCTACCCCAGTCGTAGATCTTCGCCGGATCTTCCGTTCTTGTCAAATTCTTACCTTCGGCAATCATGTAATAATTAGGGTGCTGATTCATATTGTACTTTTCGTCCCTTAAAGCATTTTCACCTTCGATGATCAAGATTGCAAGCTTGTTCGATTTTCTTCGCATTTCGTCAGGTGTCATTAAATCTCGCTGTGTAGGTGTATATTGCACAGTATAATTTGCATTTACACCATGCGATTGACTGGTTGATCTTGACATGACCGTCTCTTTGCCGACCAATGCTGAGAAGTATTCGCAAGTCTCTTTTTCGTTACTGCCAAGGAACAACCATTCTGAACAGTCTCCCAGAATTGTTTTATGCAATGTCTCAAAAGTCTTTTCAATCTGGCTCTTATCTTGCAGCACAATCGCGAACGAAATGTTACGAGATCTGGCTGTTGATAAAATCTTATGATAATCGTCCGGTAATGCAATATTAGCAAACTCATCCATCAGGAATCGAATGTGCATCGGTAATGGTCCATCGTATACATCATCTGCAAGATCATATAATTGCTGAAACATTTGTTGATATAGTGTTCCGATCAGGAAGTTCAAGCTTGCCTTGGAATCTGGCGTCACACAGAACAAAGCAGTCTTTTGTGTGGCAAAGCTCCGGATATCGATATCATCTGTGATCGTAAGTTTCTGGAGTGCTTCTAAGTTAAAATATGCAAGTTTGGAAGATAACGTAGACTGAATGCTCTGCAGTGTTTTCGCGCCACCTTTGCGATAATCCTTATAGTACCCAACAGCAATATGCCCCGGCTTTTCTTTTTCAAGCTTCGCAAAGATCATGTCAACCGGCGACATAAAACCATCCTCGTCTGAAATTTCCGCAGCATGAAGAAGTTGCAAAACTGTCGCTAAGTTCTGCTCTTCCTCCGGTGCTTCGTGATATAACAAAAAGCAAAAAGCCATCATCAGATTTTTCGCCTGATCATCCCAGAACTGATCCATTTTCTGAGTGTTTTTCTGCTCCTGTGAAGCAAAAAAATTATTGACAAAATCAAGCACATCCATATCGTTTCGAAAATATACAAATGGATTGTAACATGCAGATTTTTCCGGCTTAGACACATCGAATACAACGACTCGATATCCCATTCTCTTGAGCATATCCCCACATTTTTTTGCAAGTTCTCCCTTTGGATCGGTTACAACAAAATTGCAATTCATCTGCATGATATTAGGTATAATATAACCTCTTGATTTCCACGTACCGGGTCCACCGAAGATAATTGTATTTCCGTTTTTTCCATGCCTGTGAAAATCAAATCCAAGTCTTGCTTGACTGGTAAGAATCATGTTCTGCATCTCCTTTGGAACTCCGGGAAATACTATTTCTTTTGCAGCATATTTTCGATTGATCTCTTGGATTGTCGCCCATCGAGATGATCCCTGCTCTTCACCATCTCTGGTGTTCTTTAATGAATCACAAATCATAACCCCTATAAAGAAGTATATTGTAGTTCCGATCAGCACGATCTTTGGCGTCTGTTCCACAAAAAAAATCCGGAATGGGTGAATACTTAAATCCCTTTCCAGATTATCGATAAAATAACTTAAACCATTGTGTGTTATGAATGGTGCTGCCCGGATCAATCCGTATAGTATAAACGGATATGTCAACACCAGTACAAGCACCAGCGTTTTTCTACGTTCCTGCAGCATAGCGATCGACCTCCTGCTCCATCTGTGCATCTCTCATACATATCTTCTCCATCGGCATTCGGATATCTCCGTCGATTGTCTTATTGATCCGGGAAAGACGTGTCAGTTCATTCTTTGCTGCACGTTCGCCCATTTTGATCAATCGATCAGGAAGATTGTCAATATTGACCGCAGCTGTACTGACATTATACTTAGTTGCAAGCGCATAGGCTGCCGTACAGCATGTAAAATGGTACTGTGCCCGGTTGTAGGTCATCGTAGTGTCCTTCATCTGACTATGACAGATGGCGTGTCCCATCTCAGTTGCAATCGCTGTAAAAAATTCGTCTGCGGGAACCTTCCCAGACCGAACAACATATATTACCTTATCTTTAGGTGAGTACATCGCACGTGCGCCGCTTACATTTTTAATCTCATCCACGACGCTGACCGGAATTTCATTTCGCGTCAGTAAGGATTCAAGCGCCTGTTCGCTTGTTGGTGACACAGGCTGATAACTGTAATTGGTGTCGTTGACATCGTACATATATTTATAATGATATCCAGCTGGCTCCCGGCTGTTTTCGAGATAGATTACCTCTCCATTTTCGTCCTTATCAGGCTCCCAGATGGAATATGCACCGGCTGTCTGGTTGATCGTAACACCCTGTCTTTCCCAAGTGTCTTGTGCTTTGATCATCGTAAACGGTCGCTCCTGACTTTCGTACATCAACAAAAGCTGATTATTGACCGAATAATCAGGGCATTTGGACATAATATCCAGATACATTTTTAATGCTGAAGGATCGGATAACGTCCATTTCGCCATTTGTCCGATCCATTTATTGTCTAGTTTCATGTTTTGTCACCTCCTTAATAGTTGCTGCTGCAGTATCGAGCATTGACTTTTCTGCTGTTCTTCCTCGTTCCGGTTCACGCATCATATCCGCGATCATCATACGTTCCTTACTGGTAAGCTTCACGCCATCATCCCGTGATACAATTCCGTTTTCGTCAACTCTGTATCCCGATACATACATCTGTCTTATGAAATCGTCTGATAATTTTCCATTGACAAGCATCTCCTGATCGACCATGTATTGAATCTTGTCGACGTCGTTCATCTGCTCTGCAGTCTTGCCCCGGAAAAGCTGCTCTCCGTTTTCATTGTATCTCGTCACTGGTCTGTCCCAGCCGATATCGACGACGATCGGTTCTGCTCCATCCGGCAGATCGCTCATAGATGCTTCTCGCAAACTTCTCGCTCCAGCAAACATGTCACGTGCGCTTTCCTGCGCCTGTTGATAATTGTTAACTTGATCCATCACACTTTCGCGCTGATTAAAACTGGTTGATGAGCTGCCGAATGCTGGTTCTTCCTCCGACAGCTCCTGTCCGAAATTTACTTCGTCGTGCTCTCTTTCATTCTTATTAGGACTCATCATGTCCTGCATCAGCTCCTGCTCCGGGGTTATATTCGTAGCATTTGCCTTTTCTTCATCGTTCACATCCATATTGATACCGCCCTGGACTTGTCCGATTCCCAGATGTTCGGCAATCCGGTTGATTCTCGGACTGTCGCTTTTCTTGACGACAAGATCATAGGCGCCATCCTGATTCATCGCAACACAGTACTGGATACCGTACTTTTTCGCAAGCTGAGCAAATTCCTTCATTTTGGCTTCCGGTACGACGTAATAATCAAGCGGCTCGCCAGACTGCATAAGCTGCTTCATCCGTGTTTTTCCGGGCGAATTTCCCGGCGTTTTTGCAACGGCTGCAATCATTGCCGCAATATTTTTCGCAAATGCTCCTGTCAGCCTGCAGGCATAGTTAATACCCTCAAGCGCAAAGGTCACGATCATCTCTGCTTCTCTTGATCCTTCCATTCTTATCCCTTCTTCCCTGATTTTTTCTTATAAAAAGCACACTGCTCTTTTTTACAATACAGTGCATTTAGTGCCATGCACCGATCCGTTTTTTCGTGATACGCAAAGCAGTCATCCTGCAGCTTACAACTCTCGTTCTTTTTGTTCATGCTCACGCCCCCTTTCCAGTTCTCTTACCTTTTGAACTTTATCTCTCATTCCTTGGCTGCTCTCTTTGATGTCTTTACACCAGTACAATTTTTTTCTGCAGTCTTTAATTTTTTCGCTTAGATAGTCCTTTTTTTCCATCAAAGTCTGCTTATTGTCACCTGCAGCCCTCAGCTTATTTGTTACATAGTTTTTTTCGCTCTGGTATCGCTTCAAGTCCTGTTTTAGCTCATATTCCACATCTGTTAGATCCTGCAGCGTCTCGATCTTGTTGTTGCACAGGAATTTTGTTTCCGATCGGATTTTTCTAAGCTTCGTTAGATCTTCCCGGTACAGGTAGTTAACCTGTTTTGATGTCATATGCTTTCCGGGGTAACAGCCAAGCATATAACAATAGCGAATGTAAAGTGCCTTAAAGCCGGTAATTCTATATCGCGGTCGCTCTGTGTATATGCGCTTTGTTTTTCCTTTTTCGTCCGGTCGTGTTCCCGCAGCTCCTGATTTCTCATCTTGTGAAAATCCCTGCGCATGGATACGCTCTCCGATCCGCTTTGCAATTCCTTCCAGTGAATATGCTTCTCCAAGCCTTCGGTCGATCCGGACAAACCGCTCCTTCCCCGGCGGCTTTAATGTGAAGTATTTCGTATTGGCTTTGATCGTATAGCCCCGGCTTTTTAACGCAGTGAAAAATTCCTGCAGGTTCCGGCTTTCTGCGATGCACTCATCGATATCCTGCTTAATCGCTGTCGTCCACGTTGGTCGCCCTTCCTGCTCTGCCTGATATTCTGCATGATGTTTTCCTTTCATCTTAGGTTCATCTACAACGCTTTTTCCATATTGCCGACATAACCGGTCGGATTCCCTCGCCATGTCTTTCCATCTTACATCCAGCTTTTTACCTGTCCGAAAGGATACACTATTTACGACAAAGTGATTATGGATATGTGCCGTGTCGAGGTGTGTGCAAACAAGTATTTCGTAATCGTCGCCCCACAGCTTTTGTGCAAGCTCCAGCCCAATCTTATGCGCTTCCTCCGGCGTCACTTCTCCCGGTTTAAAGCTTTGATACCCATGCCATAACAAGATGCCGCCCTTTTTGTGATAATGCGTCTTGGTGAGCATCATCTGATCTCTGGCATATTCCGGTGAACAGTTAATGCCGGACACATACTTTTTCTGCTCTGTTTTGATTGCTTTCGCTGCATAATCAAGTACATTCGCCATGTCGTCATTTTCGTCATGGTATCCCGCCATCGTATAATCGATGACGTCCTGAAACTGTTGGCGCTCTATCTGGTTGTATGTCTCATCTGTCTCCACATGGATATTTAAGACTGTCTTCCCTTCATTCGCTGCATAATCGATCACCTGCTTAATGTCCGATCCTTCATGGATTGTCCAGATCTTAGTTACTGCCAAGCTCCTCACACTCCCTGTCCCTTGCGTTAAGCATGGATATAAGCTCTGACCGGATCTCAATGCTCCGCATGTTCCTGTCCAAATCGCCGAAATCATACCACTGCAGATCATGGATCAGATCGTCTACTTCTCTTCTCTGGAACGGCTCTAAAACGCTTTTCTGTATCGTAAAGCAAAGCTCATCGAGCTTCTTTGCTTCCTCCGCGTATTCGTTTGCATTGACAAGCCCGGTCGCGTTCGCCACGTGTGCGATCTGGTTGATATTAACCCCGATCTTATGCAGCTCTGTTGTAAGTGCATCGAAGGTTTCCTTCGGAAGCTCGATTGGGATTGTATTCATAATTAAATCCCTAATTAAGTGCGCTTCCTTCCGGTATCCGCCTTTTTCCATCAACGCTTTTAATGCCTTATTTTCATAGTCTGTTACCTCAATGTGCTTTTGTACCATTTTCTGTCTTGTTCTATTCACCTCGTATCACCTGCCTTTCTTCTTTTTTCCGCCCGATCGGCGCGCCATTTTTTAGGTAATCATTGCAATCCTTGTATCCTTCCGGTGGTGGCTGGTTATATACCTTATAGCCGTCTTTTTCGAGTACCAGTGACAGTGCCCTGGCTGCCAGCTTCCCCGGTCCATCATTGTCTAAGTGCAGACACACCGTATTTGTATAAGGCAATTCGTTGAAGTGCTGCTGCAGCGCAACCGGGATTTTGCTTTCTGCTAGATTTTCCCTCGGCTTATAGATTCCGCACAGGGCGATCATGTTGTGCCCCTTATAATCAACTCCCATCTGTTTCATCAGGGTAGCATAGCTCAGCATGTCAATCGGTGCCTCGAAAAGATGTACCACGCTATTTCTCACGTCCCAATCTTCCGCGCGCGCCTGAAATGGAAACCGCCGGTTGCTTCCGGCTGTTGTATTCTTAAACTCGCCTTTCGTTCCACGTAGCGCAACAAGCTTCACGTTGCCGTATGCGTCGTGACCGACGAAAGCGATATTTGCATGCTGATTGGTCAGATAAATTTCGCCTCTATCTACAAAGTCCTTCACGATCTCCCGGTCGATACCCCGCTGATCACAGAGATAGTCATAGATCATATCTTTGTTTTTTGACCGCTCGGGTATATACAGCCCCTGTTCTTTTTCCTTTGGTACGTCCTGCGGAACCACAGGCTCTTTAATGGCGGTCTGACCAAGGATCTGTCCGACCGCATCAACCAAATTCATTCCTTCCACTTTAGTTAGATAGTCAAGGGCTGATCTTCCACCCACGCCCTGGCTCCACCAATTCCACAACCACTTTCCATTGTGATAGTTAATCTTCAGGCTATCGTGACTTTTGAGCTGATAATATCCATCCTTTAGTTTCACTAAGTCCCACGGTTCGTAACTCTGTTTATACGTAAGTAAATCCATCTCACGTGCCCTTTTTAGATCTTCGTTAGACACATACGCCATCCCGCTTCCCCCTTTCTATATCACTACACTGCATGCAAAAATGCCATATCGACGAAGTCTATGTCACTCATCCGCGCAAGCTTATCAACTGCGCTTTCCGCGATCATCCGGATATCCTCGTCCATATTTGCCGTGTCCTTTACGATAGACTTGATCAACGCTAATCGATCATCCACCGGCATGTAGCATGCCAGCAACTCATTTTCTTCTGCATTAAATATCATCGTGTCACCTCCCAATTTTCGTACTGTCTTATAAGTTTTGGATCATATTCCGGCGGTTTTGGTATCTGTGGATTGCTCTGGTAGTTAAGCGCCAGTCTGCAGTTTTCCGCCCATTCGTAGATCATATCCTCGTACCGCTGCTGTCGTAGCGTGCCAGTCTTTCCAACCGCATTCTCATTTCTGGCTAATGTCATGACTTCCAATATTTGTACGTGCCGTTTTAAGTACGTGCACAGATCCGGCGAGATATCGAGATAATCAATGAAGTTCTTACGTCCTGTGCCTAGTTCTGCACTATCAATGAACTTTTGTGTCATGCCAAGATATGTACATTCGATCGACAACCGGACATATCCGGTTTCTCCGGCAAGCCGCAAACCATTTTCCAGCGATCTTAGTTTCACGGCTGCTTCATAAATATTCATATTGCTTCCCGGCATAAGTTTGTCCGGCTCTGTACTCGTAAGAATCGTAACCATCGCCCAGCTTGTGTCCGTCATATCCCTAGAAAATCCTGCCTGCTCCTTCACTTCGTCCTGATTGACCGGGACGATAGAAAGGGCTGTGGAGGGAAGATCTGGTAAACTGTCCGCTAACATCTGCTTCATTGTATACTCGCTTTCCTCGCCCTTATACGCAGCCACTGTGGTTATTCGCTCCTTATCTCCATCAATCCGGCTGTCTGCAACATAGACCGATGCCTCCGGGTGTCCCTGATCTGCGAACGCTTCCTTTACATCCTGCACAATCTCTTCCTTAGATTTCCCACTGACTGTCAGCTCCGGCTCTTCCAGCGCGCGCTCAACATCTGTGATGATTGCCTTGGCTGTCTGGCTGATTGTTTGCATGCTCTGCTTCAACAAGTTAATATCCTGTCTGCCAGCCCACGTAGCAACGTAACCAAACGTATAGTCCGATGTATCAAGACCGAAGTGGCTGCATACGACATATGCAATCGATTCTGCCTCCACTTCCTTCTGCTCCCGGCTCTTATCCGTATCTCCTCCGTGGATCCGCGCATGTGCGGTTTCGTGAAATGCCGTCTTTAACGTCTGTGCTTCGCTCATTCCTTCTTTAATGACAATTTTTTCTTGTGCGTAATTGCACCAGCCTTTTGCGCTCCCCTCCACCGCCCCAATCTCGATCGGATATGGTGCAGCCTGCCTTGCAGCATCAAGAAGCTGCTCATAGCGGCTCACATCACCGGTTAATTCTGATATAATCTGCGGTAACGGTTTCCCTTCCGTCTGTGACACATCGAACACGGATACCGGACGGAATTTGATTGTTTCTCTTTCCTCCTGTATTACCTTGCCGTCTGCATCCCTTCTGTCCGTATCGATCTTAATCTTTACTTTCATCGGAGCAAGTATCGTGATCGATTTCTCACCGTTTTTGACATGGCGATCAAAGTTGCGAATCCATGAGTTGTATCCAGCAACTGCAGTCGCCTCTGGCATCTGCATCGCAATTAAGACTTGATTATTTGCAGAGTATGTGTGAAACTTACTCATTACTTGCAGATAGGTAATAAATTTTTCGCTAGTAAAAAACTCCATCACGCCAGCTTCCAACTTATCCAGCGTCTGTTTCATCTTTTCCGACTGTGCCATCCACTTTCCCCCTTTCATCCGCCTTAGTTAACTTATAACAATTTTTCTCCAGCTTAATTACCTTAAATCCATTTCTTTTCATTAACTCTGTATAATCTGCAAGTTTTCCTTTGGGATCTGTCACGATCCAAGGTCCCTCTCCATATAAACGTTTTATTAGATTATTGGGATTTTCTTTTTCCTCGATCTTGATTATTTTCGAATCAAACGCTCTGTATAGATAGAAAAAGGCATCCTCAACTTTTTCCTTTTCAACACCTTTTTCTCGCGCAATTTTTGCTATTTCGTTATGTACGATGAAAGTTAAATCGTTAATGTTAAGTGATTTTTTAGCTTCTGCTTCGTACTTTTCGTCCCTGACCAGCGTAAACGCCATACGGAGTACACATCGCTCGCAGATTTTAATGCCTGCGTCTGGCACTAAAGGCACCTTTTGTGCCTTGCAGCATTTACAACGCCCTACTTTTTTCGTCTTCTTGATTTTCTCTGTCATAGTTTAACTTCCTCCATCAATCGCATTTCCTTCCAAAAGCACAAAAGCCACCCTTTCGGATGGCTTCTGTGACTACATGTTACTTATGCTTTTTCTTCAATACGATCATAACTACGATTCCTGCTGCAGCGATGATTCCCAGTGCGATCGGTATGATCGGTTTCACTGGATCTCCGGTTTTCGGAACATTCGGTTGGAAAATGATTGTCTGCCCCTGATCTTTAATGTCAGCATGGAATGCAATCAATTCTCCATCCTTGTACAGGAACTCGAAAAATACAATGCTGCGTCCGGCAAGCTTCGTGGCATCGATCGTATATGGTACATCCACCGATCCGGTTTCGCTCGTCGCTGTAAATTTCATTCCCGCTCCAACGGCTTTTCCGTCTTTTGTAAGCTTATCTCCGCTGTTGGAGTATACCGGATATCCGGATAATTCATACTCGCCCGGAACAAGATTTCCGTAATATACCTTATCGATCAGCTCCACGGTTCCGTCTGCTTTCAACACTTTTTTACCGTTTTTATCGGTCGCGGTTGTATGAATCTCTGGCACCTTCAATTTATTATCTACCGTAAGCTCATACAGGATACCCTCTGTAACTGTACCATCATCATTCAGCAGTTTTGTCCGCTGTCCATCCGCTGCAAGTGTGACCTTGATTGGATCGGCTTTGACATATTCTACCGGCGTTTCCTCTTCGAGCCGGTACTTGCCAAGTGGCAGCAATTCTGTTGCTGCATTACCATCCTGATCGGTTACGATTGTATCTACAAGCGTATCTTTCAGATATACAGTGTCGCCTGATCCGTCCTGTGCAAGGATATCCTCGTCTGCATATACCTTAAAGGTGATTCCAGCAAGCTTCACTGTCGATGTTTCAAATTCCTTTTTCGTCTCGTTGTAGATCCGCTTCTCGCCGTTCTTTGTAATCTTGATCGTGCCATGCAAACTTGTGTTATCGATCTCGTACTCAAAAACGCCCATGTCTGTTACCTGTCCTTCCGGCGTTTCATAGATCTTATATACTGCATCCGCATCAATCGTGATATCATAAGACTTGTTCTGCAGCCTATTATAATAGCCGCTCGGACACTCACTTTCCTCGATCCGGTACTTGCCAGGCATAAGTGTACCCGGTGTCATAAGCTCGCCATCCTTGGTCTTAAATTCAGATACCTTTGTTGTGCTGCCGTCCTCGGCAGTTACATCAAATGTCACATAATCATTGTCGTCATAAGACCAGATCTTGAATGTTGCTGAATCTGACAAAATCTTCTTTCCTGTTGCGTCATCTTTCTTGATAAGCTTCAGATAAGCCTTAAAGCTCTTATCTGTGAAATATCCAAGCTTCACCGGTTCGTCCGAGTTCTCCGTGATATTCACAGTAAAAGCTTCAACTGGGTGGAAGTTTTTAGGTACTGTCGTCTCACGTACAATATACTTGCCATAAGCAAGCGGTACAGACTTCGCATATCCATTTTCGTCGGTGAAAAGCTCTGTGCTGCCATCAGCAGTCAACATAACCGCTTTCTTTGCATCCCAGATATACGCTTTTCCGGTATCATCCTTTACGATAATCTCTCCATCTGCAGCCTTATAATCATCTGCTACAAGAGTCAGACTGTTTACAGGACATGCGCTGAATCCTGCATTTGCAAGTGGATAGGTAGAGTTATTTTTTCCTTCTGCAAGCTTGATTAACTCAAATGGCTGAGACTTCTTTGTGTTCGGTATGGTACGTGCGTTCTCCACATCTACATGTGGAATACCGCTTGGATTATCTGTGATCTTAAATGTGTGAATTGTGTTATCAAGCACGTAGCCTTCCGGTGCCTGAATCTCCTGCACGGTGATTGTACCAAGAGGAATTGTAGGTTTATTACTCTTATTATAATATAAAGGATCACTGTTTGATTGGATATACTGTGAACTATTTAAGTTAGCATATCCCTGTTTGTCTGTTTTTATATACCACGTCCGGACTGCCGTTTTTCCCGCCTGTGCCGGATCCGTGTCCATCTGGATATCATAATACCTTATCGCGAAAACGCATCCTTCCAGCAGAATCGTTCCGTCGGAATCTTTTTTCTGTACCAGTACACTCGCCGGATCATTTCCTGCATCCTCCGGCACGTTAAAGGTTACCGGTGTATCACTCGTAATAGCTGCTATATATATTTTCTTATTAATCCTGTAACCCGGTGCTGCTTTTGTCTCCTTCACATAGTACGTGCCATATGGCAGATTTCCGACGGAACCATTACCGTCCTTATCGGTAGTGATCGTTGCAACCGCTTTTTCAGTCGCTTCTGTTGCCGCCTGGGCATCCGCATTTGTTTTGAAGATCCCGAACACCGCACCTTTTAAGCTGTAGCAGGCGTTGCCGTCTGTAATCTCCGGATTCGCGGAATATTTGTGGATTTTAATGCTGCCGGTTCCCTGTGCCGTAGCCGTTACGCTTGCACTCTTGGATAAAGACTCATTCGGTGACGCAAAGCATGCATCCTGATAGGAACCACTATAAAAGATACGTGCTGCATAATTAGATACACCGTTTTTATCGCCATCTCCGTAATACTTTGTATGGCTGGCACCGGTGCCGGTTTTAGCCGTAAATGCAAGCTTCTTGCCTTGCATGTCTTTATATTTTGCCTTGATCGTAACTGTCTGACCAAACACATACTGCGTGATATCTGTGTTGGTGAAAGTATCCTTTACTGTCTGTGTCGTCGAGGTAAGTGCTCCATAGTCGGCAATAAATGCAACCGCATTCGTTGAATCCGCGCTAATTGTCAGATAATCATAATAATTGTTGGCATTATTCACTGTCATTTTTGAGCCTGAGTGCTTGACTGTCACTGATCCTGCTGTTGCATTCGTCAGAAGCTTATTACATAACCCGGACGAAGAATAAACAACCCGGAATGTTGCATCACCAGATGAATCCTTATAACTCTCTGTAAGTTCGTTTCCGTTGTAGTTTTCCCATGTTTTTTTCGATACGTTATACACCTGAGTTGTAATTGTCTGCTTCGGTGTATATGCAGCCGTTGCATCTACATAGTTTCCGACAGTCTTAAAATCTTTATACTGATCATACCAGCGTCTGGCACTGTCTGCGATCAGCTTCATGTGATTAAAAGCTCGGTTGACATTTTCACCGCTGTTCTTGCCTTTTACCGCTGTAATATTGCAGTCTGAGACGGTGCTGTGTACTGCAGCCTGCGTTACAGCTCTTGCTTCGTCAGTAGTCATTGCATACACCTGTCCGGCAATCATCAAGCCTCTGTTTGGTACACCATCAATGATGTAAGTTCCATATGAACCACCATCCTGTGTATTTCGTCCGCCTGCAGCATTCGGATCTGCTTTTCGACCGCCGAATCCAAACATGAGCATAGAAATATCTGCTGCAGTATCCCTGTCAGACAGCCACTGTCTGCCCTCTTTATATGCTGCATCATACTGTGCCGAAGATTTCGTTGACTGCATGCAATAAGCTTCTGTCTCTCGTCCGGATGCATCTTTTGCTACGAGCGCACCATGCAAAGTCGGTGTGTAATCGGTTGCCGTAACATTCACATAATCAGCGATCACCCATCCATCCCAATACCGGCTGTGGATATAGACCGTCTCGCCTGTGTCGCCAATATCCTGTACTGCAATTCCGTCCTCCTGCAGCCCTTCTTCCGTAGTTGCTTCTGCATCTGCATCCGAATTGGTTGCTGTTACTTCCTCTGCCCGGATATTGTCAGGCAAAGAAAAAGCCGCGGTTACAGATAGAACCACGGCTGTGATTAGTGCTGCTATTCGTTTTTTTCGTTTTGATAGCATCTCTCTTCCTCCTTTATGATTTAATTTTTATATAAACAGCCTGCCTGATACAGACTGGAACTTTCTAAGCGATCAAAAGAAAGCATCAAAAAAGGAACAATCCTTAGATTGTTCCTCTTTCGTTTTTTTCTTATATTGTAATTTCTGGTAACTCAATCATTTTCTTAATAAAATAATTGATATGCCTATATAAAAAGTTTTCTCCCTGCTTTGCACAACAATGTTCACATAAATTCATGGCATAGATACTGTCTGTTGTTTTACTATATCTGTCAGCTATACGATCAGGGAATAATTTAATCATTATATCGTCAAATTTCTTATATTTACCTAAAACTCTTAATCCATAATATTCTATACTAGGATCAGCAATATGTTTTAAGATATCCTGTCTTTCTAATAATGCCTCTTTATCCCATGGAAAAGTTAAACTGCGTTCACTATCTGATAAGATTATATATGTTAACATTGTTGTGTATTTATTACAGTTATAACACAAACGTTCGTATGCATATATTTTAAAAGGTATATCTGGCTGCGTGATCATATCTTCAACCACGCGTATATTATCTTTGTGATAATAATAAGCTTTCCCATCCTTTGAAAATTTTACAACAGCTCTGTCCTCTTCAAACTCTAAAGAATATGCTTGTTTTTCTTCTCCTGTTTTGTTTATAACAAATTTAATCATTTATATACCTTTCAATTACTCAACTTCATAGTGTCCATATTCTGGTTCTGTAACGGTTTCCGTTCCGATTACACGGCGTTCTGAATTGCCACCAATCATCCCATTATGCGGAGTACCAAGCAATACATATTTTTTCATATGCTCGTCCTGATCTTCTCCATCCAATGCTATGCCATCCATATAAAATCTTTTCTTACATCCAGAGCAATACATATACGGTACCATTTCGACTATTTCTTTCGTCTCGGTATATGCCGGTTCTGTCGCTACCCATACGACCTTGCGTGTTTCCGGTGCCGGATCATCGCTCCAGTAGCCATCGCGGATCGTGAATGTTTCTGTTTTTTTCGAGCCTTTTTTGTTTACTCCGCAATAGCTAAATACATCTTCATATTTCGGATCCCAATAAGCGAAGTGCTGTTCCAGTTCTTCCTTTGTTCGGAAATTATGCTTACAATAATCACACTGATAGTAGGTCACTTCAACCGTCTGCTCCGGTATCCATGTTGGCTTGCTAGTATCTGTGCTAGGCTTGGTACTGCTCTGATTGTTCCCCGGATTTTCTGTTGTACCGGTTGCATTCGCATCATTAAAGCTCTTGGCGGTCGTCTGTGTGATGCCCTTAACAGTTGCTCCCGGTGCTGCAGCTCCCTTTTTCACAAGCATGATCTGGATTGCTTCGAGCCGTTTTCCATAACCGGCAGTTCCGGCACTCTCGCCATTCTTCGCCCAGCCCATCCAGCCGAAGGTCTGTGCATGTACCCGGTAATAAATATCGTAATGCTGTGCCAGTTCTCCGGTCAATCTGATCCGGATTGCTTCGAGCCGCTTTGCCTGTCCGCTTGTCCCTGACAGTGCTCCATCGCTTACCCAGTCCATCCAGCCATAGGTCTGTACGTGCGTCTGGTACTCGACGCTACCGTTGTAGCTGCTCCGCGCATCGATGCTGATCGCTTCGAGCCGCTTTGCCTGTCCAGTCGTTCCGCTTACGCTTCCATCCTTCGCCCATTTGGTTTCCCATCCATAAGTCTGCCGGTGTACCCGGTAATTGATGCTTGCTGCTGTCTCTACTGTATTCTTTGGTATGATCTGAATTTTAACCTCTTCCAGTCTCTTTGCTTCTCCTGTCGTCCCGGCGAGTGCTCCGTTATATACCCAGCCCTGATTGTCACCGTAAGTCTGGATATGTACCTGATACCGAATATCGTAGTGTGCTGCCAGCTCTCCGGTCAGACGCATCTGGATTGCTTCCAGTCGCTTTCCCTGTCCGGTCGTTCCTGCTGGCTGTCCGGCATTTACCCAGTCTGTCCATCCGTATGTCTGTCGATGTACCCGGTACTGGATTGTTCCTGTATATCCTGATTCGTTCTGCAGGTTGATCGTCATGGATTCCACCCGCTTTGCCTCGCCTCTGGTTCCAAGCACCAGCGTATCAATGCCATTTTCCTTCACGATTTTTCCGTTTGTGTCGCCATATGTCTGTACGTGCGCCTTTCCATAGATACTGATTCCTGCTGCAGCTTTACTGTTCATCACCGGAAGCTGCGTGACCATAAGCACGGCTGCAAGTGCAGCAGTTACAATTCGCTTGATACCTTTCTTCATATTGATTCCTCCCATCCATTCATGTCATCTGTTTTTAACTGTCTTGATTATAGCATAAATGTATGTAATAAAAAAATGTACAATTTAATAGATTGTACATTTTTATTATGCCTATCCGAGGAGAATAAGAATCAACAAATTGTTTTTCTATTACTTGTTTTCCCGTTCAAAATCTGGTAAATTGTGAACTTTCTTATTTTTCCCAATCTGTTTATTTATAAAATTTTCTTCGATGTAATTATATATCTTCTCGTTCAGATACTCTACCTGATCAAGAACATCCTCCGTGTCTCTTTTGCTTGCAATATAGAAATCATCATAATCGGATGCAGTTCGTATAAGTTCTATGGATGCATATAATTTATAATCTGCTTTATTAAATTCCGTATTATCTTCATAAATAAAATACCTGTTAAACAGTTGTAATATGCCATTATGTGTATTAGCATCTTTTCCTTTAATTGCAAGCAGCGCTTTAAGTGCCTTTTCCATTGAGTAGTATGCCCGGTTATTTGCTGACTTATAGCTTCCCTGCTCATATAAGTTACATGCATCATTATATAATTCCCTTGATGACTCCAACCGCAGCTTTACAAGTTCTCGCATTTCTTCATCTGTCATATAACAGTACCCTCCTTTGATATATTTTTATAAAACGCATACCAGCTTTTTTTTCCGATATATTCCTCGTATGGAATACATATGAAATTAACAACGGCGAAATACTCCATTGCAATATCTGTGGCTATTTCTGCCAGCCCCATTCTGTATGCTGCATTTTCCTCTCTTCCAGTTTTTGTAAGAATCGCAATATCAATATCTGAATCTTTATCATAATCTCCTCTGGCGCATGAACCAAATAAAATAATATCCTTAACGTTATCTCCCATTAACTGCCTGACAGGATCTTTTATCTCTTCTACTATTTTTTTAATTGTTTTTTCGTCCAATTCAAAGAAATCCTTCATACAAATCACCTTCTCTATCTTCCATGCCTGCCACCGTGTTCTCTCTCTTTGATTTTTTCCCTGAGTGCCTTATTTTCTTTCTGTAATTTTTTGATCTGTTCCTGTGCCTGCTGAGATATTTCGCCATTCTCATTTGTGAGTGTTCCCACCTGCTCCCTTAATGTTTCATTTTCAATCAAAAGTCTGTTCCGGTCGCTGATTGTTTCCTTATAGTCTTTAGTGAAATTATTCATTGTCTCTGCCAGATCACGTTGTTGAGAAGTGAACAATGCATATGCATCATCTTCTCTTTTATATCTGTCCTTAATCGTTTTGTAATTTTCCTGTATGCATGATTCCAAGTGGGAATGCTGTTCAGTCAATGATGCTTTACCGCCTCTTCCAATACTTTCCATCACATTATTATATTGTGCTGATAGCCCATGTTTAAGAGTTTCTTCGTCATTCAAGCCAAGCTGCTTTATAAGTTCATTTAGTGCTTCTGTATTTTCGTCAATTTTTCCTTTTCTGGCAATAAGAAAGCCGCCAATAAAGGTGACAACCGCCGGTATAGCCACCTTTATTATTTCTATTACTGTATTATTATCTTGCATTGTCTGACACCCCACCATGATTTCGCTGATTATGAATCCGAAGAATAAAATCATATATTCTAATGTCATTTTACATCCTCCGTTTCGTCTCTGTCAATTTCTTCTTTCAGCTCTGCCTTACGATTTTTGAAGTCCTTTAATGCGCAGAAATATTCAACTATTACGGCAATCACAAACCCAAATGGAATCGTCCCAAAAACACAAAAGATAGCCAATAAAACACAAATGCCTTTGTCCGCATTTGCAATAAGTACAACAACAAACCAAAACAACAGAACCAAGTTAAGCGGAATATATGATTTATATAATCGTAATTCGGATCTGACATATTCTTTTCGTTCCCTCTTATAGCTGCTTTCATCGTCGTGCATCTATCGTCCTCCTCGTCCTATCTCGTTCCGGTATCTCTCCTTGTTGTATCTTTGAAATGCCGAATCATTTTATCTAATTTGATATTCTATATTGTCCTTTGGTAAATAAAATTCATATCTGGTATCATAGAAATTATTAAAAATGTTATTAGCAAATAGGTAATAGTACCATTCTTCAAATTCGGGTTTATAAATTATCATATGTGGTTTGAAATCACCTTCTATTATTTTCACATTCTGTAGCCACGGTTTTTCCATCTTTGTATTGTTATCATCCTGAATCACATATTGACATCTGGTTTCGACGCTGCCATATTTAACCCTTAAATATATTTCCTCTCCTGTGTTCTTGGTATCATAGACATACAAATCGTTATATTCTCCCTTGTCTTGTGTTGGAAGAAACATTCCAATTAATCCGCATATTAAGATATTTGCAACCGCACCACTCACGATAAATATTCCAATACTTTTTATGATTCTTAATCCCAATTCTGCCTCTTTCGCATGCATAGCATAAAGGATCACTCCTGTAATTGCTACGATCAAATCTATTATCATGATCTATCTTTCTCCCCTTCCTATCTCGTTCCGGCTCCGTTCTTTGTTGATCTCATTTGCAACAATCTGATTCTCAATGTAATCACGGAGCAGATGCTCGCCTCCAGGTATTTTATCCTTAAAGTATTGAATCATATCCTGCGTATCTATTTTTTCCAACGCCATTCCTATCTTCTCATATATCGTTGCTCCCGGCCGCTGATAGGCTTTGTAGGTTGCCAGAGCTTCTTCCGTATTGGTTCGTTCCTGATGTGGTGTATCGCCCTTTATGAATTTCTCGCTGCCCCAGAAATCCTTGATACTGATTTCCGTATCGTCGATATTTATATCTGTATATCCATATTCGATATATCTCTGTTTGATACGCTCTGCTGCATCATATGAAAAACATGTTTTATTTTCTGTCGTAAAATCATACTCCCCATCTTCATCAAATTCCTGCGTGGCGGTTACCTGATATCCGGATACCGAAATATCCCATCGCTTCATCTGCAGATCCTCTGGTGACAGCAACTTCCCTTCTGCAGGATCGTAAAGATACCGGAGCGTGTTCTTTCCTTCGTCCCGGACATCCACATAATATATTTTCTTATCTGATATCTCTCCGCCACGACGCATCTCAATGTAATTAACTGCATCATTCATATACACAAACGATGCCAGATCATGTTCCTCAATCGTAAAATCATCCTTCACCAATCCATATCCGACTACACCCTTATCCATGTGCATCCTCCTCTCACGCAAAAGGAGCAGACCGTTTAAGATCTGCTCCGTGTCTATGTTATATTCCTCTCTGATTCTGTCGGTCGTCAATCTGCGGATCCGGCAGTTCCATCTTGATCTCCTGTCTGTCCTTATCGAAGTGATAAATACTGTTCGACAGGAACTCTGTATCGCTCACAACATACTCATTTACTTCCATTGCTGTACGCTGCAGCATCTCTGGATCCATTTCATCGTTATCCGGACAAAGCAGAACTTCGCGGGTACTGGATGGCACAATATAAAATCCGCATCCATGTTCTTCGGCAAGCTCCGTAATCTGATCCTGCGCATAAAGGATACTCGTTGCTCCGGCAATTCTAGGAAGATTTGATAAAACGTATATTCCTGTATCTGGGAGTTCTTCCTGTGCAAGTCCAAATGAATCCAAGTTTCTGATAACATCCTCCAGCTTATCTATTCTTACCGGGAATAAAAACTCGGTATTTTTCAACGCTGCGGCATAAAGATCCTTTTCATTAATTCCAAGCCTTGCTGTATGATCATGTGTTACGATTGCGCTTGCCATACCAGTTTCATCAACTCTCACAAGCATCCGGATTGTAACTGCAAGATCCATATATTTCTTGTATGGCACATCCTGCAGCATATCCTTGTTTTTTTCATAATTAACAACTTTCAGATAGCAGTTTGAAAAATACTGTTCCTTCTGGTTGAAAATCTCTGTCCGCAGATCATTCGTACTTTCGAGAGAAGCCTTATATGTTTCAGCAATCTCCTTGATGACCGCATCCATGTCCCCGGTGTCCTGGTATTGCTTGTAGTACTGCTCCATATAAATCGTCGGAGCGACATTAACTTCCGATCGGCTGATCAAAAGCCCCATATGTGTCGTGTTATTATTGTGTGTTACTTCCTGCAGTTGGATATTATCAAAGTCATATCCCAACAGGTACTCACCGATGTTGTCACGGATCTCGTTACAAAAATCGTTAAATTCCATCCTACTGTTCCTCCTTCTTTTCAGTTTTTTCCTTCTTCGCTTCTGCAAGCCGCTTTGCAAATTCCTGCAATGCATCCAGTTTTCTTTCCTTTGGTTCGTACTCAACTGTTACCTTTTCCATATGCGTTCCCTCCTTTCTCTTACACCCCGTTATCATTTCTTTATTGGAAAAAAATAAAGAGACAATGGGAAGATGTATTTATGCCGATATAGCACTTCATTTACAAAGCCTAGATCTGCCTCCCTGATTTCCGCAACGTTTACTGCTCTTATCTTTTGCGATAGCTGCTTTGTGTTGCCACAATAATTGATCTCAATCCCCCTTATACTTCCATGTAGAGCCGATCGATAATTCCAATCCCGCACATCAGTTTCAATGTCATAAATCCACTCTGCCAGTTTTTTCCGGTCTTTTTCCGACATTTCATATAAATCAGATGGGGACTGTATCGGATAATGCTTCTTATATAAATTTGAATTAAACATGATTTTCTCCCATTGCTCCTGTGTCAGTATTTCTATCGTTTTTAGCCAGGTACTCCTTTCAAAATATTCGTTATTTTAATCTTATACGCCTGTACCCTCTCATTGATATCTTTCCACGCTGCAGCTTCCTCTTCATCCAGCACCTCCGGCTTTTTCCCGGCAAGTGCCATATCCTGTAGCTCACTTAATCGTTCGATTGTCATGATGCACCTCCGCTGCTTATAATTCTCCTCGTTCCGGCTGCGACTTCATCTTTGATTTATCTGCCTGCTCTATTTCAACCAGTTGCTCCTTGTACTTATCTATCTGTTCCATCGACAGCCATTCCGGCTTTCCTTCTTCGGAAAAACTGTTCCACAGTGCTTTCATGTTATCAATCTGATCTTCCACGCTATCAGCCCAAAGAAAGTCACCAATTCGGTATTTCGGTCCGGAGTCTCCTGTTAAATAGTTACAATCAAATCGCATCCGATCAAGGAACTGATATTTAACAGGACTGTCTGGCGGTTCCCGATCAATCAATCCCTGTATATATTTATCAACCATATCTTATCCCCCTATTGCTTACTTGAATGGCAGGTCATTACCTGTCAGCCCGGTTGGAATATCAGTGAACCCATCCGCTGATGCATTTCCCGGTTCAGGATATCCCTGACTTTTTTTACTCTCAGCAAATTCCTGTTCTTCTACAACTACCTCTGTTGTATAAACTTTGTTACCGTCCTTATTTGTATAGCTGCCTGTCTGAATACGACCTGTAATCGCAATCTTTGTACCCTGCTTCAAATACTTCTCAGCAAATTCTCCGAGCTTGCCGAAAGCTACGCAGGAGATAAAATCTGCAGTCTGCTCATTTCCAGAATTATCTCTTCTCTGGAATCTCCGATCTACGGCAAGCGTGTACCGTGCGATTGCAAGCGGCTCTGCAGCCTGTGAATACCGGACATCCGGATCCCTCGTTAATCTTCCCATAAGTATTACTTTATTCATGTTCTTTCCTCCTTTACATCATGCGGGTATCTAATTCTTTGTTTAACGCTTTGTTAGTCTGGAAATGTAGATTGCTTTCAATCATCAATCTTTCTGCATCGTTACGGCTGACATTCTTTACTATGACTGGAATTGTCTCTATCCCGGCAAGCTCGCAGGCGCACTTTCTTCTGTGCCCGGCAATCATTTCATAATTTCCATCCTCGTTGATAAAGACAACCGCTGGTTCAATCACTCCATGATCTTTAATGGAATCAACCAATTCCATCATTTTGTCGTCATCCATAGTCTTAAACATGTGCTCCTTGAAAGGCACAATCTGATCGATTTCCAATTCATCCAATACTTCATTATTTAACATCTTCTTTTTCCTCCTTTACATCGTGCGGGTATCTTTTGCCTGCTCCTTCGCCATGTGCTTATCGTAATAAGCCAATGCCCTTAAAATCTTATCCTGGAACTGTAGCGGAGTTAAACCCTTCGCATACTTCATTACTTTTTTGTCTTTGATTACTATTTTTTCTTTTTGGTTTGGTTTCGTGACGTCAAGAATCTCTGTGATTCTTGCTTCATCCAGTTTGTTTTCTTTGGCTTCCTCCCGCATCAGTTTTGCCTGTGCCAGTGAAGGTGACACTCCAGCCTGCTTTTCGTTTCCAATTCCGTTTTCATCAATATCCAATTCTCTTTTTGTTTTGTAATAATTGAATATTGCTTTCTGCTGTGTACTGTCAAGATACGAAATCTCAACTGCCGGACGGAGTGATATTCTTTTTTGATCTACAAGATCAAGAAGCTCTGGAATTAAGTTGGTAAGGCATATATAACGTTGAATCTGTCTAGCACTTTCCCCTATTTCCGTGGCTAAAATTTCATCTGAGCGCTGCCCTGTTAAATTCGTGCCCACTGGGCGCAAATTATTTTTGCCCGGTCTTCCGGCCTGTCTTTTCATCGCATCCAGCATTTTTTTGTATGTGAATGCTTTCTCAGATGGAAGTATCTCTTCACGGCTCTGCAGGTTGCTTTCACCCATCAGAATTGTTGCTTCGTCACGGTTGATATTTTTTACAATGATAGGAATTGTCTCTATCCCGGCAAGCTCACATGCACGCTTTCTTCTGTGCCCGGCAATCATTTCATAATTTCCATCCTCGTTGATAAAGACAATCGCCGGTTCATTTACGCCGTGATCCTTGATGGAATCAACCAGCTCCATCATTTTGTCGTCATCAACAACCTTAAACGTATGATCCCGGAAAGGCACGATCTGATCGATTTCCATTTCATCAAGCGTTCCATTTTTTCGTTCGGTTTCGTTGTAGAAAATTGCTTCCGGATTAAATGCTTCGCGAATGCTCTGTTTCCAGTCGTCCTTCGCCATGACTGATCACCTCCTTCGTTAATTTTCGGTAAGCATCTGCAACCTTGCTTTTCGCTTCAAATGCATAAACACTTTTTCCAACACCGCTTGCCTTGGATGCTGCAGCTCCATCCGGAATTGACTGGTCATATACCCGTATATACTTTCCGAAGTTTTCCCTGATCATGTTACTTATCTCAGAGGTGAGAGCCGGTTTTCGATTGTCTGCTAAAGTTATCAAAATTCCATCAATCTCCAGCTTTGGGTTTGTATGTCTACGAACATTTCCGATAGTCTGCAGGAGCTGCGTCATTCCTTTAGTTGCCAGGAACTCAGCCTGAACCGGAATCATCACCTTATCTGCAGCCGTTAAAGCGTTGATTGTCATCATTCCCAATGATGGCATGCAATCAATGAGGATATAGTCATAATCTGCTTGAACCGGCTGCAAGAGATTTCTTAAGCAAACCTCCCGGCTCATCACTGTAACAAGCTGCATCTCCATTGCAGATAGCTCTATGTTGGATGGAATCAGGTCTACACCCTCTCCATTCTTCAGAATCACATCATGCAAGTTGATATCTTCATTCAAGCTTCGCTGCATCAACTGGGCTAATGTGTTATCCATCTCGTCCTGGTTCATCCATCCAAGACATGTAGTAAGATCTCCCTGCGGATCCGCATCCACCATCAGTACCCGGTATCCTTCGTTAGCAAGTCCCACACCTAAGTTGACTGCTGTGGTTGTCTTTCCAACTCCTCCTTTCTGGTTACATACTGCGATCGTCTCTGCCATATTACACCCACTCCTTTCCATAACTTCTGTATGTCCCACAGTCGTCATAGTATCCATATCCATTTTGAACGTCATCGGAATGCATTCCTGTCTCCAAATCACTCAACCCATATTCCTCACATACGATAAGATGTCCATCCTCTGCAAAATATCCACCAACATAGTCATCTTCATACCACTCTCCAGCTTTTCCTTTTGGCATTGCCATAATGCATCCTCTCCTTCCTGATAATAAAAAAAGAACCTATCTTGTATGATAAGTTCTTTCTCCAACTCCATTGAGTTATATAGTTATAGTTCTATTATTTATTTTTCTGCCCCCACAAAAATTTCACACATACATACAGTACATAATTATAGATTATTCTTCATTTTCTATTTTGATATTTTCCCTTTTATCAAATTTAAGGATGGTTATATTTCAAACCACCCTTGATTATACTGTTGTTATCTTTCTTCTGGGAAGCAAACTGTTGTTGCGTTATCTCCCGCTGTTTCAGAAATCCGATTTGTGATTATCCAAATTTTGCCTTTTGAAGTATTATAGGCACCCATAATATACAAATCATCTGGATAATTCAAAGCCTCCTCATTTGTCTGTTTATCTTCTGCGTCCATGTCTCCCCAATCTTTCATAGAATACCGCTGTAATGCAATAGTGATTTCTAATGCAAATTTGCGTTCCTTTGCCATATAACTATTGATTGATCTGGTAACTACAATCTGCCCCATATTGAAATATTCTGATTTTATCATGCTATTTTCCGTCCTTCCTTGTATTTCCATTATTGCCTTTACAATCTACTTTACTTTTTCTATCTTTCTATATGATGGTAAGTGTGCCATTTCTGACACACCACCATCTATTTATTGATTAGATACCGAAAACCTGTTTGAAGATTTTTCTAAACTCTTTTCTATCCTCACGAACCGCCCAATACTGCAAGGAAAAATCATCACTACTGTACTTATCGAGTAAGAATTGTGCAATTTCTGTCATTGAATAACCTTCTAATAACATATTCAATTCAAACTGTCTCGTATCTGCCTGCACCATATCTGGATTTATACACTTATTATAGAAATCCTCATATAAAGTTCTTATGGTTGCTTGTCTTTCAACATTCATAAATTTATCAGTTGGTTCAAAATCACATTCTTTTCGTGAGCCATCTTCAACTTCATAGAACATTTCATCATAGCTCCATACACCGCCTTCAGGACAACGCTTTTTTCTATTCATATCTCTCCAATATCTGCTTCTGGCACTGTCAAGTGTTCTGAAGAAAATCTGTTCAAATTTGAGATTCTGCAATCTCTCATACTGATGGAATTTCTTTACCGCGTCCAAATAAGGAATGATTAAAATGTCGTACCATTCTTCCGGATTCAGTTTGTGCAAATTCATGTATCTGTAAATCAAATCATGATGCACTTCTGCAAATCTTCTCTCTTCCTCTGTCAATGGTCTCTGTGTGTGTTCTGCTCTTCTGTAATTATCCATAATTACTACCTCCTAATGAATTTAATATGATTGATTTGTACGGCTTTTGATTGCCGATTGAGCAAGTGCAAATTGAAATGCCACGGCTTAACCGCTTGCCCAAGTGATTAGAAGTTATATACCGGAATCACATCTTCAATATTCAAATCGTTTTCAAACCAACAATGATCTGATACATCTGGAATATCTATAATTACATGATCCTTGAATGTCTCCTTGATTACTCCATCATGTATATCTTCATCCATTCTGCACTTTACTCTTTGACCTACTTTGAAAATATGTGTTAAATCTGCCATATAAAAAGCCTCCTTTATTGTGGCGTTGGGTGGGTTTCCCCACCCTTACCACTTGCTGATTACTGAACTCGTAAAACTCCAAACGTGCTTCGTGTAATACACTTCTCATACTCTTCATCAGTAAGATACTTTTTGACTTCATCCTTCTTCACGTTCTCGCGTGTCTGTGTGGTGTATGTAGTCTTGTAATCTGTACCGATATACTGCTTAATAGGCTTACCGTTCTTGTCCACTGTCTCACACTCTGCTGTTTCATTCAGGAACTCAATAATTCCACTCTCAAGTTCTCTGATCTGCTGTTCTGTCTCATTCTTCAAAGTTTTAAGACTTCTCAACTCTTCCACTACCTTATTCAACTCTGTTTTTGTCATACACATAATGACTACCTCCTTAAATATGATGATTGATTTTTTCGGTCTGTTTTGTTCGACCTTGATTGCATTGTACACATATTTGTGTGTATGGTCAATTGTCAATATGCACAATTTTGTGTGAATATTTTTATTGATTTTGTACACATTTTTCTGTGTATTTTCTATTGACTATGCACATTTATCTGTGTATAATATAGTTATCAAATCAATCAATATATTTTTTAGGAGGTTGTTATTATGAATTATTTTAACAATGTAAAAACACTTGAAGAGTTAAGGAAACAGTACAAAGAACTATTGAAAAAGTATCATCCAGATAATCCTAATGGTAGTACAGAAGCTACAAAGGAAATCAATGTGGAATATGAAAAGTTATTCAAAGTATTAAAGAACAGACACGAAAACAGCGCAGAACAGACAAGCGACACCGACAAAAAAAACTATGATAATATGAAATATGATTTTTCAGAAGATGAAAAGTTAAGGGAAGTTTTACAGAGTATCATATCATTACAGAATATAAATATTGAAATTGTCGGTTGTTGGATTTGGGTTGATGGTGAAACCTACGAACACAAAGACAAATTGAAGGCTTTAGGGTTCAGATGGGCACGAGAAAAAAAGAAATGGTATTTTCACACCGAAGCATTCAGAAAAAGAAGTAAAAGAAAGTTATCTATGGAAGATATACGGAATTATTACGGAAGTACCGAAGTACAGACAGAACAACCGAAGAAATTAAAAGAAGCGTAAAAAAATAGGGTGTAATCGTCAAAGGTTACACCCTATTTTTATTGTATATTTATTTGTTTTAATTCCTATTGCTTTAGTGGGATATAGTATGGTAGGGGTATCAAAAACTAAAAACATAAACTTTATTTTTCTGCCGGGGTGTATCTGGTTCATCTATACAGTGACTTAAAAATTTTTCCTCTACGATATTTTTCTAATAATTCAATTCTCGTTACATAAATTTTGAGAAGAAAAATTTCACCTTTTCCGTTTCTCATTCCGTAAAGAAATTCATACCAAAAGAAAAAGATATGACCGACTCTTATTGGAATTGTTACAAGATTTAAGATGACACAACTCCGGTCTAGTCACTAGATTTTACATTTGCTTTAATTTCGCTTGAAGTTCGGCTATTTGTGCTTCGATTTTTGCCTTCTCTTCGATTGATTTATTGTATTCTGCATCTGGTATCCATTCCATAATTTCGGATGGTTGGACTTTGAGATATTCACAGACTTTGTTTATAATATCCGTGTTCATTGGTTTATTTTTTGAAAATTTAGCAGGCATATTTATAGAAATACCAGCGTCGCATAAATCTTTCCATTGCATATTTCTTTCTCTTAGAATTGTAGCAAGTTTACTATAGATAATCAAAATTATTTCCCTCCTTTGTCACCTCCTATTATATCACATGTTATCAATTTAGACACGGGTGAGGGGGACACTTAAACCACAGCAATTCAAGTACCTAACGATATACTGGGGTACTATAAAACTATGGCAGAAATAAGTACAAAAATTTGCGTCTATATAAATAAAAGACCTATCTTCCGACAAGTCTTTCCTAAAACATACTCTTAACAAATACCTTATAAGCATCATCATCAAGACAAATAAGACTCTTCTCTCCGTCTTTCCATTCAACAGCGACAAGATACTCCTTACTCTTCTTGCCACCCACTCCTGCTATTGCTCCAAAACCACCAAATAGTGCTACGCCTAAAGCACCTTTCCAGAATGAATATTGGTCTTTATTGGATTCGTCTATGACGGTGTAGGTAGAAATGGATAATTTATTCATAATTCGAGAATATGGATTATCTTTTATCCATATCGAATTGCCAAAATCTATTTTTAGGTTTTTATATTTTCCTTCCATGACATAATTGTTCATTTTATATACCACCTTTTTATTTTCAGTATATCAAATTACTTATTCATATTCAATATTCATAAATGGAAAATCAAACAATTTATTAAAGAATTAAAAGACCTGACAACTTTTATTCAAAATTTCAAATCCATAGGAATTTTAGTAGATGGTCTTAGTAAATCAAATATATTAAATATTGGCAAAATACCAATTGACCAACTCCAAGCCTACATTACCGAAATCCAATCAATCAAAAATGCAGATTATGGTGATTTTGGTGCATTACAAATGCAGGAATATGCTAATGTTCTCTCAGAGCTTGAACCTATTCAAGCCGCTGTATTGCTTAGTACCCAAGGTTTAACAAATGCACAGATTCAACAGACACTTGCTGCACAAGGAGCTTCTACCGCTGCACAGTATCAAGCTATGGCTGAAGCCGGATTGTTGAAATCTTCAACATTATCATAGACAATTACATTTTCAGCCTTTTACTAACACTACATAACATCAATAATTGTTTACATACTCAATATCATCTTTCCAGTTCCGAATCGCGATTGAAAAATCTTTATCGTCTCTCTGCTCTCTGAGATTTACTAACCCTTGTAAATGCTCAATTATCTCATACTTACGCATTATATTTTTGTCCAAGACATAATTTATTATTTTATGCCGATCTTGTGCCGATAGTCCATTCTTGCCAGCCGAATATCCATACATGGCAAGTTTAGAAAATTCATGAAATTCTACACCTATCAATGGTATTGATCCTTCATTACACGCATGAAATATTGCATTTGGAAAAACACCTTGCTTATGCATTCTTTTAATCTGTGTATCTGAGATATAATATTTTTTCGTTCTACTGTTATATGCTACCAATAATCTAAAACGTCTATCTGTCTTTATATCATTGACATATACATAATAGTCAGTGGTATCTTCCTTTTTCAAATTCAAGAAACCTTTAAATACATATAACACAACTTCTTTGCCTATATCTTCTGCAACCGTTATATTCTTATTTTGCCCATATCTTTCAATTAAATATTGATTGTTTGTATAAGCTCTTTTTTTCGATGAATCACTTTTCGTTTTAACTGTCGAAAATGTATCATTCTTATAAACATTTTTATTTTTCCTACACTTTATTGAATTCGGTATACAGTTGTCATCACGTACCATACAGTATTTACCTCTTCTATATGGACATAATGATACCTCATTAGCACTAATTGCATTTGAATTCGCATAAACTTTTTCCACTGGTATACCTAGTCCATTCATCGCCTTGAACTTTTGTTTATGTACTACTTTGTGCCCCTGCTTTTTCTGTTTTTTCTTCTTTCCCATGTCACACATCTCCCCATATTAAGTAAACAATGTAACTATAACTATTTTTAATTATACTATCTTTTTGTAATAAAAAGGTAAAAAAATAGGGCATATCAGATAATTTATCCAATATACCCCTACATAGAAGTAATTTTTATACCACAATAAGTTGTGTCATAGTTTGTATGGTGTATTCTTTTTCTTCTGAATCTTTAATTAAAACCTTAACAACATATTTCCCTACTCCTCCGGGAAGTTCAAGTTTATCCACTTTAGTCGTTCTCGTGTAGTTTAAAAAATCAAAACAAGCTTTACCTACTTGATCTGTTTCATACATTTCTTCCAAATTAATTGAAAAGCAATCCAAATCATATCCAATTCTCTTGCTCTCATCATTACTACACTTTGTTAAACGTACGATAAAATTAAGAGTTTTTCTACTCTCTAAAGGATTTTCATTTTTATGTTTCTCATTATTAGTTCCTAAAAAATCAATACTGGTAATAATTGAAAATTTATTAATAACAATCCCCATTTCATCATTGTCATGCCTTATACTTATAAATGGAATATCATATGACATAACGTTATTATCTACCACTGTTACAGATTTATAGAATCTGACAGACGCATTTACATATTTCATACACATATTAATCCCCTCCTATTTTCTATTATTTTATATCATTATCGGGTTTCCATGAATTCACTTTACTTGCATCGGACGTTTGTATTGTTTTTCCATTATCTACAACATTTGTTATTACACGCATTAAATTTTGAGATAAATGCTGTTCTCGCTCTATTGCCTGAATAGATTTTAATATCTCATTTGCCTGTTTACCGCTTCCGCTAGCTTGCCATATTGAATATATACCTAATCCAACAGACAAAAAACTTAAAATCACACAAAACGTATTTATATATTCTTTAATTCCACTTATATCCTTATCTGGAAAAAATGTAGGTGCCAAAACATTAACACCTAATAAAACGACTGTAAATATTCCGATGACCACTACTGCCACATATAAAGTCCATATTAATGTGGATTTAAATCTACTGCTCATATCTTTTGCCCTTTCTCCTAAATCCATTCCCCAAAATCCCTCTATATACAAACAACATCATTAATTCCATATCCGTATAATGAAAGGAACTACATTTTTCGAGTAAAAAAAACGCCTTGCATTTCCAACATACAAGACAACCTAACCATGCAGCCTCCACAGGATTTACGAACAAATTAACACATCCACCTATCTCTTAGGCTATCTCTTTTGATATTACCCATAATATCATTCTAGTGTATATTATGCAAGCATTTCTTTAGAGTTTCCTAATATTTTTCTTTATTATATCATATTTTTTGGCATTTTCTGGAATTTTATTTGAACATTTTTAGATTTTCGTATTAAAAATAATTTGCACATACCATCAAAATAAGTTATCTTGAATTTATTTGCAAAAGCAGGTAATCGAATATATCCACAAATCTCAATAATCTGTAATTTCCACTTTCCAATCTATCATGCGTAGTCCGATATCCCTTATACTCCTCTAATTCTCATACGAACTATAAGGACGCACCTCATATTTAATCAATGCATCAAATAGTCTGTCTGGTATCTTATCCCTGTATCTCAACGCTAATATCCTAATCTCTGATTCCTTGAATAACTTATATTCTTGAAATGCTTCTTCCTCTGTGTCCCAGTAATGAAGCTTAACTTGTTTATCATGTCCAAATGGTGTGATCCTTGCCAAATATTTATCTCTTGCTTTGTCATAGATAACACCGATAGCATAAACCTTTGCTGATTTATAACGACTTCTACGCTTTGTTGCACTTGCCAATGCAGAATTGATTGCCTCTGGTAATATGCAACATTTATCTGGTGCATACTCTTTATTGCCACGATTCAATAAATCCTTATCAACTGCCATGCGTTCTCCGTCACATTCATAATAATTTGCAGAATACCATTCAGCAAAAGCGTCTCTGCTATTCTTCCATTCATCGCACATAAAAGCATCATCGTAACAGCGGTTTACCAATAAAGAATTACCGCCATAGCATCTTCCATAAATACCAGCCCATATAGAATAAGCTGGATTACCCTTGACAGTATTATAATCATAATATTCCTGTTCTCTTCCAAGCTCTGCAACTGTTTTAACGTGCTTGCGTAACAACTCATACTCTTCCGCAGATACATAAATCAGATTCCTGTAATAGTTATTATTCATATTCTCGTCTATATGCCATATTTTATTGCATCCCGTAGACTTTATTAAGAAATGCTTTGCAACAAGTATTTCTTGGCTTGTCTCTTCATGTATTGCTGATCCATCAAAATCATAGGTTACAATCGTCCAATGAACACTTCTTTCTGGATTACCGCTATTCATCTTATGAAAGAAAAATGTTTTATCTTTCCTCATATTGTTCGTAAGTCTGCCATAATTTGAAATCCAGTAATGTTCTGTATCTTCCACCTGTACAAATATCTCATCATCACCAAGCAGATTTATATTATTTTTCTTTGTATCAAGCACTTTATCATCTGATAATTTTATGTAATCTCTGAACTCTTTTCGTTCAAATCTTCTTCTGTCTTTAACCTTTATATAAGCCATCTTTCCTTTTTCTCCTTATAAACTACAAGAGGCAGCAGAACTAAATCTGCCACCTCTGATTATTAGTCAATTTCAACCTTATAATTCAGCATACCTTCATACACATAATCCGGCACTTTGCCCTTACACTTTTCTGCAAGGTCACAAATATAATTAATCTTGCCATCTACAAATCCGCTGTGTGCCTCTTCTTGTGAATCAAATATACCTATATCCACTTTCTTATTAAGAACATTCATTGATACTGAATATGTACCGTCATCATTCTGTTGGATATTGCTTTCAATTCCTCTATCCTCAAACACTGTATTCAAGAAATGCGTCATAAATGCACAAGTCTCTGAACTGTATATATTGCCTTCCTTATAGAGCAGGTCTTTGTCCAAATCAACCTTAGTTCCAGGAATATAATGTGCGTCAAACCATAGCTTGAAATTCTGGTAGTTCTGCCATTCAATACAAACTTCCTTATCCATGTAATAAGGCTTTAATTTATGCACAACACCACTGTAGCACCTCTGGATCATATTCTTCCACTTGATAAATGAGTACGATTCATAATCAATCTCTGAAGTATCAGCACCGACATAACCTACACCTTCATATGTTCTTTTATTGTACCAAGGTTTCCAATCATCGGGTTTAAACTCTACCGCATTGACAATCTCCATAATCTGTTTATCTGCGATTGCTCCGTCCTGTTCATGCATCCTCAAAATCTCATTGTACTGTTTGTCTGTAACCGGGAATAAATGCTTGTAGTAATTATCCTTTGTATCATTGTTCTTATGCCACACCATAGTATTATTTTTCATGTCATAATTGACAACAAACATCTTAATTACAAGGTCACTGGCAGTTACCTTTTGTTTCCTATATCCCCATCTGTTCTTAGATTTGAAATATACATTCTTGTCAAGTGTATAGGTCAATTCCTTTGTGATTCTTGAATATACACCTTTTACAAGCTGATATGCTCCATCATCCAACTTCTGAATTATCCTGCCATAATTGGAAGTCCATACAGATTTATAGTCAAATAAACGCACAAATACTTCATCTTTTGCAATAGTATCAATACCAGATTCAGACCTGTACAATATCTGAAAATGGTATGGTTTCTTATATTTCCTCTGTATCTTCATAGACTTGTTTTTATGATATGTTTCCAAGCCATCTAATAACCTTTGTTGATAACGCTTTTCTCTCATTCCTTCATTGAAACACTCTTTACATATATTTCTCGTATAATTATGGTTTATTCCATACCGTTCTAATGGAAGTATCCTCCCACATTTCTTACATATTTTTGTTTCTTTATCTTCACTAATCATAGTCCTCCTTTTTTATAAATCAAAGGTCAAGAAATAGGTGCGACATAAATGACGCACCCTAATAAACTGCTATATGCAGCAGACGTATTATTCAATTTTCTCATATTGGGAAATGTGCAGAATTGCACAAATGATAGGTTCATTTGAACCTCACAAAATATTCTTGATCTCTGATACAGACTTTCTTTTACTTCCTGCCTGTTGGGAAATAATATATTGTAACAAACATATTACTTTTTCGCTTTCATTGTTTTATCTAAATTTCTACTGGGTTTAATTTTTATCTTTTTATGTTCATCATCCATGAAAAAATCTTTTTGTCGAATATCATACCTTTTTGTCGCTTTTATTGTTGCGGGTTCAATCCGTAATAAATTCTTCAAAAGAATCACATTCCCCTCTTCCATCTCTTCATACACTAACTCACGAAAAGCATCTAATACCAAATTCACATCTTTCTTATACAAGCCTGTTTTTTCTGCCAGCTTATTTCTAACATCTAAATTATGTAATACCATTATTTTTCTCCTCCTTACGTTGATACCGATATTCCTTGACTTTTCAAATACGAAATTGCTTCTTTTAGTAATGTTCCATCCTCTATCGTACATGTCAATGTTTCATCCCATACATGCGGAGATGTACCGACATTCAATCCACCATGTAAGCCTTCGTTTGCCCATGTAGCGACCTGATACCCTGTTGCATTATAATAATTACTCATAGATTCTGTATCTATGTATACATACGCCACGGCTTTTCCTCTTGACATTCTTCCTTTTACTTTAATTGCCGATCTCAAGAAATCATACTGTCTCCGATATGATACGGGGTTATATGAATCATAATAACTTTGCAAAAAGAAATTCAAAGTCTCATATACTCGGTTTGCTAATTGATCAACCAAACCAACCAATACCGGCTGCATGATTTTTGACAAATCATTCACGTTGTTAATTTCCATCTTCAACCTCCTTAATTCACATGAAATTATCATTTCAAATACTGTCGCTATTACTAGCTTAAAATTGCGTATTTCGTTCAAATTTGGCTTTAAAAACTATTTAGGTATATTTCCTTACCTGTGGATTTTAAGGCACTAAAATAAGCCACCTATCAATCATATTTCTATAACCGATAAGTAGCTTATTTACATGTCCTAATATTTATTTAGATGCACATTTAAAGCACTATAATTAGTAAATAATTAGTATTTTGGATAACGATAAGAATTACATCCTCAAAAATGTTATATAAACCGTAGATAATTGAGCAAATGATACGCATCGTAATCTAAAATTGCTATCATCGTCTCATCCTCTGTCACATTCATACAGTCAATAGTTGCATTTATTACTGTCCCTGCGCATCCGTCGGTGTTTCTGTCTCCGCCGCTTTTGCGCCAAGCTCCGACAAGGTTTTGGTATATTCCTGTCCTTCCATTGCTAAGATCTGGTATGCCGTCTCCTCAGTAATACCATAAGTATTCCACAAGGCATTTATAATCTTATCCCGGCAGGAATCAATATCTTTTACGATATCCAGTTCTACCGCCTCATCGTAATGCTCATCATATTTCTGAATACCACGGAGCAACGCATCGAGTGCCTTGTCCGCTCTGCCAAGCTTCATGTTATTCTCATAGGATTCGTAGAGCCGTTCTACATACATAACTGTATAGATACGGTCTTTCAGATCCTGATCTTTTTCTTTGACTTCCACGCCAGATACTTCGTCATATGCCAGACGATATCGATGCCGTTCGAAATAATTCGCCGCTTTTTTGATTACCTGCGAATAGTTAAACTGATTCGTACCGAGTACGACTCCTGCCGCAAGTGCAAAAAACAGAACAAATACAACAATAACGGTCGGTGTCGAAACCTTTTTCTGATCTTTTTCGGCTTCAAGCTCTGCCGCATAGGCTTCATCTTTTTGTCGTTTTTTGTCGGCTTTTTCCTTCTGCTTTGCTTTATCCTTCGCCTGCTTCGCAGCAAGCATCTCCTGCTTGGCTGCGTCCTTTTCTTCTTTTTTCGCTTCCCGCTCTGCCTGTTTTTTCTTCTTTTCAGCTTCCTTCTTCGCTTTCTTCTCCTCGAACAAAGCTTCCTCTTCTAAGTCATCCTCATCCGGCTCACCAAAAAGAATCTCAGAAATCGTTTTCTTTTTATGTTCTGTCTCTTCTTCCTCGATTTCCGCTTTTTTCTTCTTCTCTGCCTTTTTCCGCGGCTGCTTCACCTTTTTTACCGGTTCCTCCGTTTTTTCGCCAATATCCTCGATATCAGCCAGATCCCCGTTCAACAAACTTTCTGCCATAGAGGACTGCAACAATGCATCCAGGCTATCCTCATCTGCCGTATATGGATTTTTTTCCTTCTCTGACAGTTCTGGTTCTTCTGACATTCCCATATCCATCGAACCAAACAAAGCATCATCGAACACGCCCTCTGGCAACGCGGTATCTTCCTGCATCTGCAAGTCTGCTTCTCCAAAAACATCGGTATTGTCCGCCTGCGCCGACGGCTCTTCCTGTGACGGTTCTGGTTTCACATTCTCCTGATTTGCCTTCTCGATCAGGGCATCCAGACTCATATCGTCCGTTTCCTGTTCCTGCGGCTTCTTCTTTACGACCGGATTGGCACCGGCATCCAGTTTCGTGATATCAACATCATCAAAATCAATATCATCGAAATCCAGATCTCCAAGATCCATGCCATCTAAATGATCCAGTTCATCGAGAGAAATGTCATCCATATCATCTGCATCGACATCCACGCCGGAATCTATATCAATATTCTCATTCAATTCTCCATCCATCGATGATAATTCATCCAACAGACTATCCAGATTGTTCTCGTCCAAAATGTTCCTCCATGTGTATCACAAATTCCACAGATAAAAGTATCATATCACATTCATTTCTCCAAGACAAGTAAAACCACTACATACCAGCACGCAAAAAGGCACCATACAAACTGCTGTATGGTGCCTGCCTTTTTATTCCCAATCATCAAAATCCTCATAATCATCATACGCGCCATTGGCATAGTTCTTCGTATAATTGATATTGCTTGACCGCTTCTGCTTTGGCTGCGGACGACTGGATTCCCGTTTTTTGTTGTTCTGCTTCTTCTTAACCGATTTCTGTTCCTTTTCTAAGCGCATCTGAACCTTATTTTTGTCCGGAATTGCGATCGTCGGCTTACTCTCCTTTGGACGGGATGGCTTGCTTCTTCTGCCTCTGTCTTCCTCATCCTCATCCTTTTTCGGAAACTTAGGAGCACCTCCGTAGTTTCGGTTTGGACGCTCATTTCTCGGTGGTCTGTCTCCATATGGTCTGTCACCGTATGATTTCTCTCCATATGATCGGTTTCCGTTTCCACGCGGTGGTCTGTCTCCACCTGCCTGTCGGTCACCTCGCGGTGCGCCGGAACGATCGGATTTCTGGAATCTTGTTCCTCCACCTGGTCGTTTCTCCCGATCAAAATATTTTCCTTGTCCTCTGTTCATGCTGGAACCACCTTCTCTTGTTCCTTCCGTTGCCACGTCTTTATCTCCTTTCGTAACTTTCGCATGGATTTTATTTTTTAGCTTGCATGCATTTTATACTCAATCCTCAGCTTGTCCGCGATCAGGGCAATAAACTCGGAATTCGTCGGCTTTCCTTTTCCTGCACTCACCGTATAGCCAAACATATCCTCGATGACTTCGATCTTGCCTCTTCCCCATGCCACTTCAATCGCATGACGGATGGCACGCTCCACACTGCTGGACGTCGTCTTGTATTTTTTCGCTATACTTGGATACAACAGCTTCGTTATATAATTGAGCATATTCATATCATTGACTGCCATCATGATGCCCTCACGTATGTACTGATATCCTTTGATATGCGCCGGAATACCGATCTCACGGATGATCTCCGTTACGTCGTTCTCCATCGTATGCATACCATAGTCATACACATTGTTGGCTGGCAGTTTGGTATCCTCATCTTCGCATCCTTCCATCGGCTCCCCAACCTTTGCAAAGTCTGCAATCTGTATAATTCGTTTTGCCAGTACCTTCGGATTACAAGGCTTCATCATATAATAATCGGCACCCAGATTAAATGCCATATTGATGATCCGGCTCGATCCCACGGTCGACAGAAAAATAATCTTCAGCTCCGTCAATGACGGATTCTCCCGCAGCTGCTCTAATACTTCCAGTCCGTCTACGTTGGTAATGAACACATCCATCAGCAACACATCCGGCTGTGCCTGCAGCACCTGATCATACACCTCATTTCCATCCGCTGTACAGCAAACGATATCGAATCTCTCCCCATTATAGGCTTCTAACTGCCGGCCAAGCATCTCATACCCGGCGTCCGCAATCATCACCCTGATTCTCTCCGTATTCATATTATCCTCCCCTTCTTGGAACCAACCTCCTATCAATCAAAATTAACCATAGGAAGATGATATAATTTCAAAATACCATTGTCAAGCGCATTTCCACAGAAATTTTCTTTTTGTGGATAATTTTGTCTACGCGCTTTTCATCTTCGATTCGAGTCGTATTTTGTCGGCGATAAGTGCTATAAATTCCGAGTTCGTCGGCTTCAGCTTTCCCTGCTGCAATGTATATCCAAATAGCTCATGCATCGTGTCGGAATTACCTCTGCTCCATGCCACCTCAATGGCATGCCGGATGGCACGTTCCACACGGGATGGTGTCGTTGCGTATGCCTTTGCAATCGAAGGATAGAGCTGCTTCGTGATGGAATCGAGGATATCCATATCCTGTACTGCCATCAGGATAGAGCTGCGCAGATACTGGTATCCCTTGATATGTGCTGGCACGCCTACCTCATGAATGATTTCCGTAACCTTTACTTCGAGCTTTGTCTGCAGTTCTTCTCCTGCATCCTCCGGCTGGCAGATACTCATCCCCGTCTGTTTGCCACGCGCTAAGGTCAGGATTTCCTTTTCCAGATCAAGATCATTATATTCTTCATCGATAAAACGGACGAAAATATGATCAACATTTCCCCGGCATGTATTTTGTGCAAATCGAATCTGGCTGGCATTCCCCTGCAACAGGAAGCGGTATCCACGGGTTCCCCATCCGTTGACCTCTTCCATCACTGCCAGTCCATCCAGATTCGGCAACAGGAAATCCAGCAAAATGACATTTGGATTTTGTGCGCGAATTGCCGAAACTGCGTTTCCGCCGTCTGAAATAATATCGCACACGCAAATATCCTTATTCTTTGCAAGCTGCTGTCTTAATTCCGTCGCTGCCTTTGTATCATGTTTTATGATAAGCACTTTTGTCTTCATAAAACTATCCCCCTCTAATCTTGATATCAAAGACATTATAGTTTCATTATTTTGCGAGGGCAATACATAATAAAACGCAAGTTGCGACAGTAAATATTGACAGCATTTTCGGTCAATTTTTCCCATTTTTTACTGCATCATTTCTTCGATGAAAATGCCGTAGCCTCGTGTCGAATCGTTGACAAATACATGTGTCACTGCCCCGATCAGCCTGCCATCCTGCAGGATTGGTGTGCCGCTCATTCCCTGCACAATTCCGCCGGTCAGAGAAAGCAATGTCGAATCGGTTACCTTAAATTCCATACACCGTCCGTTCTCATTGTCAGAATCGACTGACACAATCTCGATTTCGTATTGTTTCGACTCCCCGGATACCGACGAAAGCAGATACGCGGTTCCGACATGCACCTCTGATTTTCGTCCAACTGCCACCTGGATGTCCTGCGTATGTGTCTTTTGCTGTCGTTTTGTCAAGTATCCGTGAATACCAAAGGCACTATTTTCCTCCACGCGCCCGATCACATACCGTCCGGTATAATTGATGATGCCCTCCAGTCGTCCCGGCTTATCCGCTTCCGGCTTTTTGATGCGCACGATCGTCGTCTCATACACCGCGCCATCGGACACGCGGAACATAATTCCTGTGTCGTTGTCGTTGATGCTGTGTCCAAGTGCAGCAAACCGTTCTCCATCTGTATAGGTGATTGTTCCGATTCCGGAAATATCATCCTTTACCCAGAGTCCAAGCGCATAGCTGCCATCCTTTTTCTTTACCGGTGTTACACGCACCGTCCGGTACTCATTTTCCCGGCAGACACGAAGCAGCAATTCGTGTCCTTCGCTTTGATGTACCAGTTCCAGCATTGATTTTTTATCGTCCACACTCTGTCCGTTGATACGCATTACATAATCGCCCGGCGACAACAGATTCTCACATGGATTGCATGTGATTCCCTGTTCGTCCACAACCGAATTGACGCCGATCACCATTACACCTTTTGTTTTCACATAGATTCCAACTGGTTCTCCTGACGGACAGACCATGCATTCGGTCTCCCCTTCACTTGATACAACCGGCAGTGAATCCGCCTGCGTCTCCACATCTGTATCTCCTCCCTTTGCGAACAGGAACTCCCGGTTATGATACCCTAAGATGCCAAGCACTATCAGCAACAGTACAACTAAAAAGATTCGATACTTTCTCACATCGTTTCCTCCTCTCCTGATTTCATTTCTTTATTTCAAATCGCTTTATTTCATATAATTTGTGCTATAAAAAAGAGTACATAGATTCCTCCATGTACTCTTAGTATCGAATATTTCATTCTATGTAATTCAGTTTATTTTTGCCTGTTCTGCCAATCCTTTCATCTCGGTCACAGTGTGAATCGTCGTCTCCGTGATCTTTGCACCACCGATGAGTCTTGCCAGTTCTTCAATTTCCTCTTCCTTTGAAAGTAACCGGATGCTGGAAATTGTTTTCTCATTTTCCACATTTTTTTCAATCAGATAATGTGCATCTGCCATCGCTGCGATCTGGGAAAGATGCGTGATACAGATAACCTGATGCTGCCGTGACAGGATCGACATCTTCTCTGCCACCTTCTGTGCGGTTCTGCCACTGATACCGACATCGATCTCATCAAAGACAAGTGTCGGTGTGTCGTCCTGATTTGCAAGACAGGATTTCATTGCCAGCATGATTCGCGACAGTTCACCACCGGATGCAACCTCATGCAGCGGACGCATCGCTTCACCGACATTCGTCGAGATATAGAAGCACGCATCATCGTAGCCATTTGCAGAATAATTCGGGGATGTCTCAAACCGCATCTCAAACCGGACCATATTAAAGTTCATATCCTCCAAGGACTCCCGGATCTTCTTACAAAGCTTTTCCGAAAGTGCCCGTCTGTGCTCGGATAATACCCGGCAGCTCTCTTCAAGCTTCGCCGTCTGTTTCTTCCATTGTGCCTCAATCTCCTGCATATGCTCCTCATAGCCGGAAAGAGCATCATATTCTTTCTCGAAAGCTGCAAGGCTTTCCAAAATCTGGGAAATGGAATTTCCGTATTTTGCCTTTAAGGAATTGATCTGATCCAGACGACTTTCCATCTCACGAAATTGTCCTTCATCAAAATCCATATCCCTCATATACTCACTGATCTCACGATTAAAGTCTGACAGCAGACCATCGGCATCCTCTAAGATACCAGCCGCATCGGCAAGCTCCTCGTCCAGTTCCGTGAGTCTGCGCATATCCTTGATCGCACGTCCTAGCTGTTCTCCCGCAGAAGTAGCTCCATATCCGGTCAGTGCATAGATGTCGTTTGCATATTGCAGGATTTCCTTTGCATTGACCGCCTTCCTGTACTGCCGTTCCAACTGGACATCCTCGCCATCGACCAGCTTCGCATCTTTGATTTCCTTAATCTGATACTGCAGGAAATCCATGCGTTTGTTTTTCTCTGCCTCGTCCATGCTGCCTTTTTTCTTTTCTTCTTCAAGTTCCCGGTAGATATGATAATCTTCCTGCACCTGTTTTTTCAACTTCTGGATATCCTCCCCGCCAAAACGATCGAGTATCTCTAGATGCTTTGCTGGCTTCAACAGTGTCTGCTGCTCATGCTGTGCATGCAGATCGATCAGAAGCGATGCGATTTCTTTTAACCGCGTGATCGTCACCGTCGTATCATTTACCCGGTTGACGGTTCTGCCATTCGGCGATAACCGCCGGGATATCAGCAAAGTACCGTCCTCATCCGGTGTCACCTCCAGCTTCTCAAGTGCCTCTGTAATGGCTGGCTGATCAACCGAAAATACAAGCTCGACCAGTCCATCCTTTGTGTCATCCCGCAACAGTTCTTTCGGGAATTTACCGCCCAGACAGATTCCCAGAGATCCAATGATAATAGATTTACCAGCACCCGTCTCTCCGGTCAGAATATTCAGCTGCTCGTGAAAATCAATGTCAATCTCCTCGATCAGCGCTATATTTTTTATGTGCATTGTCAACAACATTTTTTTATCTCTCCAATTATATGTTCTGCCTGCTGCCCATCTTTGATCGCCAGAAACAGCGTATCATCGCCTGCAATACATCCCATAATACCTTCCACCGACAGATTGTCGATTGCAGCACCAACCGCCATCGCCATACCGGATACAGTTTTGACTACAATAATATTCTGTGCGGCTTCAATCGAAAGAATACACGATGCCATCACATGCTGATAGGATGCATGTGTTCCGGTATCAGGTTCCAGACTTGCAGCGTAACGATGCTTCCCACTTCCGTAGGAAACTTTTTCCAGTTTCAACTCCCGTATATCTCTCGATACAGTTGCCTGTGTTGTCTCAAATCCAAGTGCCTGTAAACGTCTGGTAAGCTCTTCCTGCGTGTCTATCTCATATTCCGATATCAATTCCAGCAATGCCTGCTGGCGTCTCTGCTTACTCATGTTAAGCGCCTCCTATTTTTTCCCGAAGTACACTATAAAAGCTGACATCATACATTTTTATCAATCGGATCTCACGCTTCGAGCAGGTCACTTCCACGCTCTCACCCGCAGATAATTCGATATTGTCTGCTCCGTCAAAGGAAACGATTGCTTCTGTCTCCTGTGTTCTCCGTTTCTTGACAACCTCGATCCGTATACGGTCTGCACTGTCAAACACGACGCTCTTGGAGGTAAGCGAATGCGGAGAAATCGGTGTCACAACGACTGCCTTGGATTTCGGGCTGATGATCGGTCCACCGGCGGACAAATTATATCCGGTCGAACCAGTCGGCGTCGCCACAATCACACCATCTGCCTCATACGTGTCTAACAACTGCTCATTTACATAGATATTCAGACCAATGATCCGGGAAAATCCTGCACGTGTGATCACCACATCGTTCAGGCAGGAAAAGGATGTCTCTCCCTTGCGTCCCTCAATCATCATCCGTTTTTCTATGCTGTAATCGTCCGCCAGCAGACGGTCGATTGCTTTATATGCGTTTGACTCTTCCACCTCAGTTAAAAAACCAAGCGTTCCGAGATTGACGCCCATAAGTGGAACATCATAGGTTCCAATGCTGTGTGCTGCACGGAGCATCGTTCCATCCCCGCCAAGCACGATCACAGCCTCTACGCCTCCCATGTATTCGGGCTTGATCGTCGTGCCATTGTAGTGCTGCTCATCGCTCACCACAACCGCCTGCGCACCTTTTTCCCTGATGTACGCAACGATATCCTGCGAAAGTTTTAAATTGATGTCTTTGTCAGTATTTGCGACGATTAAAAACTTATTCATTGCCCGGTTCCTTATCTAACGTATCATGTGAAGCTGTAACAACTGCTTTTATATCAATGGATGAAGCATCCACGATTTCCTGATCTTGTTTATTCTTGGATAAGAATAATAAATACTCAATATTTCCCTCTGGTCCCTTCACCGGAGAAAAATCCAGTGCCAGCGGATAAAAATCAATCGAAGAGGCATAGTCCATCACCATGCGGATCACCTCTTCATGGACAGCGCGGTCACGCACAACGCCCTTTTTTCCTACCTTTTCCCGTCCGGCTTCAAACTGCGGCTTGATCAGACAGACCACCTGTCCATCCTCCGTCAGAAGATTCTTCACCGGAAGCAAAACCTTCGTCAACGAGATAAACGATACATCAATCGAAGAAAATGCTGCCAGCTCGTCAATATCCTCCGGCACAACATAACGGATATTCGTCTTTTCCATGCAGACTACCCGCTCGTCATTGCGAAGCTTCCACGCAAGCTGTCCATGTCCGACATCGATTGCGTAGACTTTTGTCGCTCCGTTTTGCAACATACAATCTGTAAATCCGCCGGTCGAAGAACCGACATCCATGCAGACTTTGCCAGACAGTGTGATCGGGAATTTCTGCATTGCCTTTTCCAGCTTCAGACCGCCGCGGCTCACATACGGCAGAGTTTTCCCCTTTACCTCGATCACCGCGTTCTCTGGAAATGTCGTCCCAGCCTTATCTTCTTTGTTGCCATCTACATATACAATTCCCGCCATAATGATTGCTTTTGCTTTCTCTCTCGAAGGCGCCAGTCCTTTCTCCACAAGCAATACATCCAGCCGCTGTTTCTTCTGCTTCTCCATCGTTCTTCCTCTATATTATTTCTATTTCAAATGTTTCTTATAACACGGTACAATCTTTTCTGCCAGTCCCTCTGCATCGATCTGCATATGGTGCCTTAACTCCGGAATTGTTCCCTGTGGCACACTCAGAAGTGGAATCGCTCCGCTGATAAATGTATACTGTTCCGGACTGTTTTTCTCTGCCAGATACGCATGCAGCTTCTCGCCATATCCGCCCTGCATGATCGTATCCTCCAATGTTACAAAGACGGTATGCGTCTTCATCAGCCGGTCTAAAAGCTCCGTATCAAGCATCGACTGGAACCGCACATTGACCAGTGTCACAGGAATCTGCTTCGCCTCTAACCGTTCCACAAGGCGGTCTGCTTCCTCCATCATATGTCCACAGGAGAACACTGCCACGCCAGATGCCTCCTGTATCACTTCACTCTTTCCATAGACAATCGGCGTCTGAATATCCGCATGTCCCTTATACGCACTGCCTCTTGGATACCGGATTGCAATCGGTCCATCATATGCATAGGCATAATCAAGCATTGCCTCCAACTCATACCGGTTCTTCGGAGCCAGTACGATCATATGCGGCATATGCGACAGATACGCCAGATCATAGATACCCTGGTGCGTCTCTCCATCCTGTCCGACAAGACCGGCACGGTCAATCGCCAAAATCACATGCAGCTTCTGCAAGCACACATCATGTAGAATCTGGTCATACGAACGCTGCAGGAACGAAGAATAGATTGCCACGACAGGCACCATACCTGCGGCAGCCATACCAGCAGCAAAAGTTACCGCATGCTGTTCTGCAATTCCCACATCGAAAAACCGCTTTGGGTACGCCTCTTCAAATCGTACCAGTCCGGTTCCCTGTGCCATCGCAGCCGTGATCGCTACAACATCCTCATGTGTCTCTCCAAGCTTCACCATCTTCTTCGCAAAAATATCGGTGTAACAGCTTGTCTTTTTCGCGGCAAGCACCTTACCGGATATCCGGTCAAACGGCGCAATCCCATGGAAATAATCCGGGTGCCGCTCCGCATAGCCATAGCCTTTTCCTTTTTTCGTCTTCACATGAATAATAATCGGTTTATCCAGCCGGAATGCATGCTGAAATGTCGTGATCATCTGATTGATATCATGTCCGTCAATTGGTCCGACATACGTGATTCCAAGCTCCTCGAAAAACATGCCCGGCACAAAAAACTGTTTGATATTATCCTTCGAGCGCTTCAGTACCTTCGCAATCTTCTTTCCGGTTTTTGACCCCATCAGACTGCTTTCCACACCGGTTTTTAACTCATTGTACGCATTTCCAAGCCGGATTTCATTCAGATACTTGGACAGACCGCCGACGTTTTTACCGATCGACATATTGTTGTCGTTAATGACAACGACACACCCGGTTTTCAACTGCGCAAGCCCGTTTAACGCTTCATACGCCATACCTCCGGTCAGTGATCCGTCACCAATCACAACGGCGACCTTCTCATCCCCGCCGCACAGATCTCTGGCGATTGAATACCCCATCGCCGCTGAGATACCAGTCGAACTGTGTCCGGTGTCAAACGCATCGCACGGACTCTCGTTGCGTTTTGGGAACCCGCTTAAGCCATCGTACTGCCGCAGTGTCTCAAACGCATCCTTTCTTCCGGTCAGGATCTTATGTGTATAGGATTGATGTCCGACATCAAAGATCAGCTTATCTTTTGGGAAATTCATCACTGCATGCAGTGCCATCGTAAGCTCCACCGTACCAAGATTGGACGCCAGATGCCCACCATGTATACTTACTTTCTCAATCAGAAAATCCCGGATCTCTGCTGCCAGTGCCGGATAATCCTGTCTTTCTATCTGCTTAATATCGTTTTCTTTTGTTATCTTCTCTAACATATGCATTTGCCTTTACCTGTCATAAATATGCTTATGCGATCAGGTTAATGGTCCCGGTTGATCAAGCTTTTTACAAGCGCGATCATATCCGCTTTTGCCCCCTCATCCCACGCTTTTATATTCTCCAATATACGGATCGCTTTCTCGGACATTTCTTCCACGTACTGCTTTGCAGCATCCATTCCGTGCAATGTCACATAGGTCACCTTATGGTTTTTATCATCCGAATGTAATGGTTTGCCAAGCAACTGCTCGTCCCCGACCAGATCTAAGATATCATCCTGCACCTGAAACGCAAACCCGACTGCATAGGCGGCCTCATCTAACTGTGCGACAACCGCATCATCTGCACCAGCAAGATATGCACCACACATACATGCCGCCGCGATCAACGCGCCTGTCTTATTCTCATAGATAAACGCAAGCTGATCTTCATCCATCGGAAGTCCGGCACGCTCCACATCAAGCACCTGTCCGCCAACCATACCATAGATACCAGCTTTTTTTGCAAGCACCGCAAATGCCTTCTCCACATTGGCATCGCCCGGCTTCACCGCAAATCCCTGACACGCAGTTTCAAATGCAAAGTTTAACAATGCATCTCCGGCTAAAATCGCCATATCCTCACCAAACTTGACATGCACGGTCGGAAGTCCCCGGCGTAGCGCGTCGTTGTCCATCGCCGGAAGATCATCATGCACAAGGGAATATGTATGGATCATCTCCATTGCCGCCATAAATGGGCGCACCAGTGCCTCCTGCGGTTCCTTTGCAAACATCTCATAACACAGACGGAGCATCATCGGACGCAGCCGTTTGCCGCCTGCTTTTACCGCATAATTCATCGCAGCCAGCACAGTTTTCTGATGTCCGGTCTCCTCCGGCAGATACGCCTCTATCATCTCTTCAATTGCCTTGGCATCATACTTCATCTAATATCTTTATCTCCTTTTCCACACCTGCAAGTTCTTCCTTACAGGCATTCGCAAGCTCCACGCCCTCTGCATATAACGTCATGGAGTCTTTCAGATTTGTATCGGGATTTTCCAGAAGCTTGTTGATCTCTTCCAATCTGGCAAATGCTTCCTCTATGTTTAATTCCTTCTTTTTTTCTGCCATGTTGTTTTATTCTCCTTGTACACCATTTGTATCTGCTTCCACAGAAACGACCGTCGCATGGATTCTGCCATCATGCAGAGTAACATGAAGCGGATCGCCTGCCTGCATCTGTCCCGCTGACATTACAGGCTTTCCCTCTGATTCAAGATATCCGAACCCACCTACCAGCTTGGCTGTCGGTGCGTTGCCATGCAGTCTTGTTAACAGCAGATGCAGTTGATGTTCATATTCTTTAAACTTAAGCTGGATCCGGTTTTCAAGTCGTTCTCTGCTTTGCTTCAGCTTCTCCTGCTGCTTTTCGAGTTTTGCTCTCGGATTCAGTGCTGCCAGTTGCTGCATATACATCTGCAGCTTTGTCTCTTTCTCCTGCAGACGTCCCTGCATCCGGAGCCGTAATTCCCGCTCACAGGAATCCAGACGTGCCTGATAATTCTGTTTCTTATTTGCCACGTGATAATTCATTGTCCGCAGCCGAAGCTCGATTGTCCGTAAAATATCATCGATCAGTGGAACGGCTGCAGTTGCTGCTGCCGTCGGCGTCTCGACACGCAGATCTGCCGCATCATCTGCCAGCGATGTATCACCCTCATGTCCAGTTCCAGATATGATCGGCGTCTTCGCCTCATAGATTGCACGGACAACTGCCTCATCGTCAAAGACCTCCAGATCTTCCCTCGATCCACCGCCTCGTCCAATGATAATCGTATCCACGCCCAATCTGTCGAGTCTGCGGATACCCTGCACGATCAGCTCGCGCGCATTTTCGCCCTGCGCCCGCGCATCACAGACGATCATCTGCACATAGGGATTCCGCCGATGTGATACGCTCATAATATCCTTATACGCATTCGTACCTATGGAGATCACGACGCCGACTGCCCTTGGATATTTCGGAATCGGCTTCTTGATCGCCGTATCGAAGATACCTTCCTGTCCCAGTCTGCGTTTCAGCTCTGCATAAGCTTCGCCATGCCAGCCACGCTCTTCACGCCGCTGTACAGACACGGCATTCACACTGTACTCACTTTTCGCATCATAGATAGAGCAGCTTCCCTTCACAATCAGGATATCGCCCTGCTTGACCGTCGTCAGATTGAGCTTTGCCGCGACACTTTTCCACACATTCACACGCAGGATTCCGTTGTACGGCGCGCCCTCTGGCAGATCGCCCGGAGCTGTACAATCCTTGAGTGTGATATACAGATGCCCGGTCGGACCTTTGCTGAAGCTTGACACTTCCCCTTCAAAACAGATGTTTTTTAACAGATAATCATTTTTTATTATATTGCCAATATACGAATTGACTTCCCGGACAGAAAATACTTTCTTTCCATTTTCTACTCTCATGGTTCCTCAACCTTCGCCAATACTGCGTTGATAAATCCGCTTGCATCTGGATTACAGTATTTCTTTGCCAGTTCTACCGCCTCATTGATCGCTACGCGGAATGGAACTTCCTCATCATAGAGCATCTCATAGAGTGCCAGACGCAGGATTGCAAGTTCCGGCTTGCCCAGTCTGCCGATCTGCCAGCCATCAGAGATCTCGCTGATCTTCTCATCGAGTGCCGGAAGCATGGAAAGAATCTTGTGGGACTTGTCTGCAATGTAGGCAAGATCCCCCTCTTTTACCTTTCCCGTTTCTGTTATCGCAACATCCTCCGGATCTTCTTCCGGTTCTTCGATCTTACTGATTGAATAACGGATCTGTTCTTCCATCTCTTCCTGATTGTTGAATTCTGCCTTAAATACGATCAGAAAAATATTTTCTCGTATGCTTCGTCTTGTCATAATTAACCGCCTTACTCTTTATTCATCTTGATGCCGGATACGACAACATTTACCACGCGCACATGCAGTCCGGTCATATTCTCGATTGCCTGCTTTACCTTCTCCTGCACGCCCTCGGATACTTTCTTGATGCTTGTACCATATTCAACTTCCAATGAAACATCTACGACTACATTTCCATCTGTGATCTCTACCTTCACACCGTTGGCAAGATTCTTCTTACCAAGCTTTGCAACAAGCTCCTTCGAGATATTTCCAGTCAGCTTGGAAACACCTTCTACCTCGATGGCTGCAATCCCGGCGATGGATGCCACCACGCCGTCTGCTATACTGATTTTACCAATTTTTTCTTCTTCATTTATCATATCGCTCATAATTGCCTCCTTATCTTATCCTTCCTACTTTATTTCATTGCATATGTAAAATATTATACCCAATTTATGCATATTATGCAACTAAAAAGCCTTGCAACTGTGCAAGGCTTTCTGCTGATTTCTACAATTTTATTACTGTGCCAGTGTGATGACGATTGCGTCCACCGTACATCCGGTCTTTCTTGTTACAACATCCTCGACCTGTGCCCGTTTTTCATCCGGCAGATCGGTACAATTTAAGATAACATCCACGCCAGAATCGCCAATCGACACGATCGCTTCTCCGAAGCCCTTTGCCGCAAGGATTGACTCTGCTTCCTGTTCTTTCTCCGCATCCTCAGTCAGCTTCACATATGCATCGGTGGCTGCCTGTACCGCCTGTGCATCCATGCCATCCCCGTTGATGATCTCCAGCAATGTCTCCTTGTTCTGGCTGCGGCTCTGCTCCCGGTTTAATTTGATTGACACGAAATTATTTGCCGCATTTGCTGAGGTCAGCACTGCTTCCCCGATTTTTTCCTCCTCCGAGTTCAGCTCGATATACTCATCCTCCGGAACATCAGAGACCGTCAGCTCGCCGGACACAATCTCCGCTGGTTTTGCATCTGTCTCCGTCTGCTCCTCTGCAAAGGCAGATTCAGTCGGTTCCAGCTCGCCCGGTGCCAAATCCAGTTTATTGCCGGAGAAATTTATGTAGCCTGCCACACCAAGCAACACGGTAAGTGCCCCGATAATAATCTGGTTTCGTTTCATGGTTTTTTTCTTCATAAAAACCTCCCTAATTTTTTACCAAAACCGCCACCTTATGTGCCGGCAGATCAAAAAGCGCGCATACCGCCAAGGTAATATCTGCAATCGTGGTACCTGTGACCGCTTCCTTTTTAATTGTGATCAACACGCCCGTGATCGTCTCTGTGCCGCCAGATCCATAATACGTCTGTGTGCGATCCCCTGCATAGATCAATACGTCAACCATGTCCGCACCGTAGGTATCCGCAAGCAGCTCCCGCAGACGCACCTCATAGGAAGCGGTTGTGTCAGACGAAGATCCGGTCTGCCCCACCGCGGTCTGCACCGTCTTCTGCGGCATCACGATCACAAGCAGTAAAATCCCGCACAGTACAACCAGAATTACCTTATTCCATTTTTCATTTTTCTTAAATTTCCACTCCATATTCTCACCGTCTTACTACATATATACGAGCATCCTCCAGATTATAGACATCCGAAATGTATTTTTTTATTTCTTTTTCCATCTCTTCTGTTGCCTTTGCCTCACTTATGTAAATCGTGCATTGCAATAGCTCTCCACCGGCATCCGTTATGATCGCAACATCCTCAACCGAATAACCTTGAAGTTCTTTTTTGAGTCCCTCCCGGATGCCCATACCATAATAATCCGTGATGCTTCCGCCGACTCCTGCGACGGACTCCTGTCCTTCCACATGCTCGATCTCCTGCAACAATTCCTGCAGATCTCCGCTTCCAAATTCAAACAGGAATTTGAGCGGACTTGCAAGCAGCACAATCACGACCAGTCCGATGAAATACCGGATATATTGCTTATATTGATTGGACGGCGCCATATGCGTCACAATCGTTGCGAGCAATAGATAAAAGATCAGACTTTTCATCCAGCCAAACAGCATAGCTACCCTCCTATTCCATTCGTTGCCCCCGACATGATCGCGAGAGTTATGATAAATAAAACGAGTGCACTTGCCAGCGCCTGCATCAGCATGCCGATTCCATTTGCCAGCGCCGTCGTGCCATCCACATACCGCTTATCGCCCATCGGCTGAATCAGCGCGGTTGTGATCCGCACCGTAAACATCAGCAAGAAAAGCTTGATGATCGGAATCAGACAGATGCCGGACAGAATCAGGATACCTGTGATACCGATACTATTTTTTACGATCATGCCACACGCAAGATAGGTGCCTGCAAGCACCGATACGACGCTTCCCGGAATCGCAGTTAATGCCCGGTTCACCGCCGTTTTCCCAAGGATGTCCATCTGCGGCTCCAGCAAGCCCTTGATCACATTTAATCCGATCACCACGACGATGATCGTCCGCAAAATCCATTTGATCAGGCTCTGCACAAGCTCACACAGTTTCGAGAAGCTGTCCTCTTTTTGCAGGTTGTTCACAAGTGCCACGATTACATAGAATTCAATGAGCGGCAGCACCAGCCGGATAATCACCGCCTGTATCAGCCAGATTCCGACCAAAACGAGATTGTATGTGCCGCCTGCCGTCGTAGCATGTCCGATAAACTGCAACACAAGCAGAAACGCCGGAACTAACAGCCGTACTGCAACGAGCACCTTGTCGAGTGCCGCAAGTGTAATCGAATACGCCATCGAAAAGGACGTCAGCAACAGCGATGTCATCAGCATATAAGTAATATAGAATCCATTTTCACTGATAAACCCTCCCGCAAAGGAGTTCGACAGATTCACAAAGATGCTTCCGATCAGGACGATACCGACCAACTCTAAGAGCAGCCCTTTGTTCTGCGACAGCTCGCCGAAAAAAACGCTGCTGATTGTCGCAAGCAATGCCGATAACACCGACTTATTGTCACCCTCCACCTGTTTTTTTACCATCTCCGTAATTGGCATAGCCGTCTGAATGCCCTGTTGCTGCAACGCACGCTCCACCTCATCCAGATTCAGTTCATCGAAGATGGAGTCATAAATCACATTCGTCTGCTGTCCTGATTCTGTTATTGTCTGAGAATTGTATGATTCCTGTGTTGTTTCTGTCGTGGCTACCTGTCCACTCTGCTCTTGTGTGGCTTCTATCGTAGTTGCCTGTCCATCCAGCTCCTGTGTAGTTTCTGTCGTGGTTTCTGGCAGTTCCTGCGCCCGCGCAGGCAGTACATGGATATCCACAAAAAAGAAAATGGCCAGTACCACTACCAGCCATCTGCAAGTGAAATATGTAGTTGTATGTGTGGTTCGCGGATTCATTCGGCGGTTTCCTCCATCAATTGATCAACGACAGTACCGTCTGCACGACCTGCATGAAAACCGGAAGCGACACGACCAGCATCGTAAGCTTTCCAAGCAGCTCAATCTGGGATGCAACCGCACTGTATCCGGCATCCTTGCTGATACTCGCCGCAAACTCACAGATATAGGCGATCCCGATCAGCTTGACCAGGATCACCAGATAGGTACTGTCCATCCGGATCTTGTCCGTCAAGACTTCAATACCTGAAAGCATCACACGCATCCGCGACACGCAGATAAATAACAGCACAAGGCACACCGCCACACTGATAAATGTGCTGTACTCTGGATTTTTAGATTTCAAGGACAACGCCAAGATTACCGCCACGATTGCAAATACCATCGTCACTCCCAGATTCATACTCTGCCCCCTTAAAATCCAAACAATGTGTTGATGTCCTGAAACAGCTGATTGACATAGGGAATAATCCACGTCAGTACGATAATCAGACCTGCAAGGCTCACCAGATATGCCTGATCGTCCCTGCCAGAATGCTTCAATACCTGATTGATGAGTGCCACGACAATTCCAACGGCTGCAATTTTAAAAATCAACTGAATCGTCATTTCCATTCCCCTGCATCTGCTAAATCAAGATTATAATCAATAACACACCTGCGACACTTCCCACCACAAGCGACAATCGCATACGATCTTTTGCCTCTGCCTCCAACTCCCGAATATGCCGTCCCAGATCTGCCTGCAGCAATGCCAGTCCCTCTTCCTGTGCCTGTACATCCAGATATCCGATAGTCTGTCCCAGGTTATATATATATTCCATATCCTCTTGTTTTAGACCGGAACTCTCATACAGCTTGTCTGCATGTTCTATCCAGATCTGATCAAAATCGGCAGCCACTTCCGTATAAGAATATGCCTGTCTCTGCTGCGCCTCCATGAGTGCCTGTGAAAGCTCTGACAGCCACGCGGCATATGGCTGGCGGCATTTTTTTGCAACACGGACAAATACCTGTGCCAGAATATCTCTCCGATACCGAAGCTCCGCCGTGGCAACGGAAAGCACACGTGCATATTCCTGCATTTCCTTTACACGCCTGCGAATTGCCATCGCGCGCAAGATTCCCATTGTCACACAGCCACCAAGCACACAGATGATTCCAATCAGTTTGCAACCGACAGCGAACCAATGTATAGCTCATTTCCCCTCTCGTCAAAAATCGACTCCACCGTTCCGATGCCCGCACTTCGTCCAAGCACGATGTAACGTTCAAACACCTTCTCCTCGACCAGCTTCCGAAGCACCGGACGCGTCCGGATATCATCGATCGAGTCGCCATGGATTGTCGCCAGAATTCCACAGCCACAGTTGATGACATAGGAAATTGCATCAATATCCTCCCGGCTGCCGATCTCATCGACCGCAATCACCTTCGGACTCATCGACCGAAGCAACATCAACATCCCCTCCGCCTTGGGACACCCATCTAAGATATCCGTGCGGAGTCCGACATCATTCTGCGGAATTCCCATGTAGCAGGCGGCAAGCTCTGAGCGTTCGTCCACCACGCCGACATTCATCCCTCTGCAATAACTGTTCCCATCCGATATCAGCCGCACCAGATCCCGCAAGATTGTCGTCTTTCCACATCCCGGCGGCGATATGATCAGTGTGTGCAACAACCTGCCATCCTTGATCACATATGGCAGCAGGCAAGTCGCACAGCCCTTGATCTGATGGGATACCCGAATATTAATAAACGATATATGCTTCACGTTTCTTACTCTCCCATGCTCCAATACAACCTGACCGGCAACGCCGACGCGATGCCCGCCACACACTGTCACAAACCCCTGTCTCACTTCATCCTCATATGCATACAACGAGTAATCGGTCACTGCATCAATAATCCCCCGGATATCATCCGCAGTTACACGATATGCTTTTTTTCGATCGAGTGTCAGTCCCCCACAATTCTGCACAAAATATTCTCCCTGCACAAAAACCAGTATCAACGGCTCGCAGATCCGGAACCGAAGCTCTATCAGGGAGTTATAATCTATGTCAATCTGATTGATTATGTACCGAATACAAGGGGGGAGTAATTTCAAGATTTCATTTTTCACAGCATTCACCCCTACCATATATATATGCGGGATGCGGAAATATATGATTGTAAATTTTTGATTTTATCCGGATTGCAGATCGCACAATTTCTGCATGGCGGCATATTACACAAAAAAGCACGCTCCGAAACGGAACGTGCCTTTGATCATTCTGATTCAATTCGTAATTTTTAAATTACTTTGCTCTTGAAAGATACTTTCCTGTACGTGTATCGATCTTGATAATCTCACCCTGGTTGATAAACAGAGGAACATTCAATGTTGCACCTGTCTCAACTGTACATGGCTTTGTAGCGTTTGTAGCTGTATTTCCTGCTACACCCGGTTCACACTCTGTAATCTCAAGCTCTACAAAATCAGGACCTTCTACTGCAAATACATTTCCTTCGTAGATAGAAATCTTACATGTCATGCCTTCCTTAACAAACTTCATAGCGTCACCAACTACGCTCTCATCGACAGGAATCATCTCGAATGTCTCCTGATCCATGAAGTAATACAGGTTACCATCTCTGTAAGAGTAATCCATATCCTTACGCTCGATATATGCAGAATCGAACTTTGCTGTAGGGTTGAAACTTGTCTCTCTGATTGCACCTGTGATAATATTCTTATACTTTGTACGAACGAATGCAGCACCCTTACCCGGCTTTACATGCTGAAACTCTATTACCTGACAAGGCTGACCATCACATACAAAAGTCACACCATTTCTGAAATCACTTGCTTCCATAATTATCCTCCTAAAATAACATATACATTCGAAATTAAATACATTCAGTATCTTTGTTATTCTAATATACCTAATAAAAATTTTCAATAACTTTTCCGGAATTTCTGAAATTTTTCATTAAAAACCTATAAAATCCCCTATTTTACCATTCGGTATGCATCCAATTATGCTGTTTTTTTCGTATATTTTATATTCAATTTACATTTTTTGTATAATTTTCACAATTTGTTCACGGGAAATGGTTTGCCAAAATATTGAAATTATAGTATGCTAGTATATAAGTTATCGCAAACCGCGATAAACATATAGCATAAAATTCGCATATATCATATATGTGCAATTATCAGACTGTGTCATTGTCTATCAGCATGTACTTATTGCATTGTTACATTTGCTGGTTTCAGCGTCTGCAATGCATCATTAACAAATCAGATAAGGAAGTGAATATATGAATCAACAGGAATTTTCAGCAGTCACACCGGAGTTCGAGCGTTTGGCAAAATTATGTGAAAGCCACGATGTGATTGATCCCGAATTGTATACAAAATATCAGGTAAAGCGCGGGTTGCGTGATTTAGATGGTAAAGGAGTTCTGACAGGCCTTACAGAGATCTCCACAATCATCTCCTCTGAGGAGGTAAACGGTGTCACCATACCAATCGACGGCCAGCTCTACTACCGGGGAATTAACATTTATGATCTGGTCAGAGGCTTTACTTCCGAGAAACGTTTTGGTTTTGAAGAAACTGTCTATCTTCTGCTCTTCGGTGAGCTGCCGAACAAAAAAGAGCTTGCAGATTTCAACACGCTGCTCGGTTCCTACCGGAAGCTGCCACATTATTTTGCAAGAGACATTATATTAAAAACACCGACACCCGATATCATGAATGCTCTTGCGAAAAATATCCTCACACTCAGTTCTTACGATACAAACGCCATGGATGTCAGCATTCCGAACGTCCTTCGTCAGAGCATTGAGCTGATTGCGAATTTCCCGGCGCTTGCTGTGTACTCGTATCAGGCATACCGCCACTACGAGCTTGGGAAGGGACTCTATATCCACAAGCCAAAGCCGGAGCTTTCCACTGCCGAGAATATTCTGCGCCTCCTGCGTCAGGATAAATCTTATACCGATACCGAGGCAAAGGTGCTCGACTTAGCGCTCGTACTCCATGCTGAGCATGGCGGTGGTAACAACTCCACATTTACAACACACGTTGTTACTTCCTCCGGTACGGATACCTATTCTTCGGTCGCCGCTTCTCTCTGTTCTTTAAAGGGGCCAAAGCACGGCGGCGCCAATGTCAAGGTAAAGCGTATGTTTGACGATCTGAAAGAGCACGTCCGTGACTGGGATGATAAAGATGAAATCCGCCAGTATCTGTGCGATATTCTGGACAAGAAAGCCTTCGACCGTTCCGGACTGATCTACGGAATGGGACATGCCGTATATTCCATCTCCGATCCACGTGCGAATGTATTCCAGACCTTTGTCGGAAAACTGTCTGAGGAAAAGCACAAGGAAAAAGAATATAAGCTTTATATGGATGTCGCTGAGATTGCGAAGGAAGTCATCGCAGACAAGCGCAAGATCTATAAAGGTGTAAGCCCGAATGTCGATTTCTACAGCGGTTTCGTATACACCATGCTTGATCTGCCGGAAGAACTCTTTACACCGATGTTCGCAGTCGCCCGTATCGCCGGCTGGAGCGCCCACCGTATTGAGGAGCTCATCAACGTAAACAAGATCATCCGCCCGGCTTACAAATCGATCGCGGAAAACCGTGCATATACACCGATTGCAGATCGGTAAGAAATTATCGAACCAGAATCTAATCAGGAAAATGGTAAAGGGGAACGATTTCTCGTTCCCCTTTTTCAAGTTCTAATATTATATTTCTATAATCCTCGTTCTTTAAGTTTTGACACAAGTTGCACATAGAATTCCCGTACATCAAATCCCGGAATATCCTCGCGGTTCAAGTCGATCACATCTCCGTGTGAAATTCCCCGCTTGCCCTTTACAGTCAGGAACTGGTAATCTTCTCCCCACGCAAAAGACTTCTCTCCAACCAGACCATCATTCGGTCCGTCAAACCGTTTAACAAGCAGATACGACAGATTGAGCGGGAATCGTCCGGATGATGGACGATTCAATTTCGAGCCAAAAGACTGGTAATAAATCCCCGGTGCATCCTTTGCCTCTTCATTAAATTCCGCACAGTTTGTAGAGGTGAGATCATGGACGGCTGCCATGAAATCCGGATTCGTATCTCCAAGCTTTTCCGCCCCTGCATTGTATGCTTTTTCAATCGCCTTTTGCTGTGCCTCCGGGATATTCTCTAATAAGTAATCAGCAAATTCACAGCCTCTGTGTGGCGTGTTGATTGTCGTAAGTGACGCAATATAATCTCTTGCGGAAGTAAGTGCGATTGCCGCTCTCGTATCAAGTCCGCCCTTGGAGTGCGCGATTACATTTACCTTCTCACATCCGGTTTCCTCGACGATCTGTCTGATACGTGTCTCTAATTCTTTCGCGCTATCCCGAACAGCCGCGGCACTGTTATGGTTTCCATAATAGATCTTTGCACCATTTTCCATAAGCTCCGCCGGTATTCTGCCCCAGTAATTTAAGTGTTCAAAATCGCGGAAGAACACACCATGCACCATAAGAATCGGATACTTTGTCTTACATATCTGCGCGTCTGCCCGCGCAGCATTTCGCTTTGCACGCAGCTTCTCGAACTTCACTTCCCGTCTTACCGTCCGGATAATGATATGCAACATCACCAGATGCGCAATCGGAATCCAGCCGCATATAAGCCCCAACACACGCCAGCGGATTCCCAGCTGCTGTGATGTCAGATACACACTGATCATTCCAATCCAGAATATTGTAATCTCAACCAAGAATATAATACACAGACGGATCAGCCAATATTTTTTCTCTACGGTAATTCCTGCCGGACCATTCGCAAACCATCGCTCATAGAATCCGCAAAAACCGAGAATCAGATAGATGGCTGCAAACAATGTTGTCACATAAAATATCTGCAGCATATTTTTACCGAAATTACATATCTTCAATTTTCCTGTCATTATTTTCTCCTATCGGCATCTACCCTTGCAGTCCTGCTGACTGACGGATCATATCCTCAACAACAATATCATAAATCTCGCCAACTGTGCTACAATACTCCAGCACCTTCCAAGGCTCATTCGTATGAAAATGAATCTTCACCAGATCCTCGTCTCCAGCCGCGATCAAGCTGTTTCCCTCGATATGATCCGTGATATAATCTGCGATTTCATCCTCATCCAAATCCTTATCTCTCCGGTCGATCAGCAACTGCGTATCATACCGATATGCAAACTGATCATCTTCTGCATCAATTGAATTCATTCCCATATTCGTTTCCTCCATCTTCAATCTTTACTCTGCTTCCGTTATTTCCTTCGTAAACACATGTCTTCTCCAATTCCAGCGTAGCCGCTCCTAGTTCAGCAATAACCAGCTTGCAGTGTTATCTGCGTCGCTCCAGCTTCGCTGCACGCGTCATGTAACTTACATTGTTCACAAGCAGAATCATACATACATATACAAATCCCATAATATCTGTCTTAAACAAAAATGTAAAGATAAATATGACAATACACAAGATCAGGCATACCACATTTGTGCTCAAAAATGCCTGATACCCTGCACGGTACACAATCAACCGTTCTGCTTCATCACAAGAACTCATCCACACCTTATGAAACTGGAAGTCTAATGCATTTCCACGTTTTTCCGGATTTAACTTTTTCTCAATATCAACAGTAAGTTTCGGAATCAGAATCTCAATTGCCATCGTTATCACGAACAACGCAACAGCAATCACCCACATCGCGGACTGATATCCGCTCACTTTTCCATATCCTTTTTCTACATCATATAAGAAGCAGAAAAACAGACAAAGCTCTATAATCGAAAAAATGTTTGACATGATCATCGGTACATTCAACTTATCCTCCAATGTATCCCACAGATCATCATTTTCACGATCTTTCTGTAACTGTTTATATAATGCACTACATCTTGTATACGCGATTACCGGAAGCAAGCATCCAAGAAACGATACAACCGCGAAAAGTATCGGAATCGCATCAAACGCAAATGCTCGGATTGCTGTAACAACCGCGTCGAAACTCTGCGTCTTTTCTACCTTTCCCATGATTTTACCTACAATATATCCCGCCAGAAAACAAATTGCCAACGCGGAAATCAAAATGATTAATGCCTTTTTTGTTGATTTTTCCTTCGTTTTCTTATCTTTACTCATCTTCCGCACCCTCCGTATATTCAAAGATATCTTCCACAGTCACGCCGCATGCTTTTGCAAGCTTCAACGCTAATGTGACCGACGGCGAATAATCGCCACGTTCAATCTGACTGATTGTCTGGCGCGATGTCTGCACCAAAGCACCCATCTCCTGCTGATTGACTCCGAGCTTCGACCGGTATTCCTTCAAATGATTATTCAGTGGCATCGTGATTCTCCTCTCCACCATGATATTTCGGATTCACAAACACAAAGGTTTCCCACACCTTTTTATTTTTCACTCCTCCAAAAATCATGTTTCCGTACAGATTTGAAAATATCACTGCATAGCAGATTCCAAAAGCAATATTATCCATTGCCATCCAGCCAACAGTGAACCCGACAACAGCCCCAAGAAGATATCCGAATGCAACATTCTTTTTCTCCTTTGGATCCATATTCTTCTTGTAAACAAGTTCATCTCCCCACTCGATTCCAGCCCAGAATCCGTCGCTCATACAGCCTTTCATGTAGTTGCGGATCATATCCTCAATCTTATTTTTCTGGTCGGACAACGTATCCGGCAGATACCATAAAATAAGCTTCATCGCAGCTTTGCTATCTTCAAAAATCTCTTTCAATTTCCTGACAGCTTCCTGACTCTCCATCCGCCGTTCACCTGCCATAGCTTCTGTCTCTCCGGCTTCTATAAAATAATCCTCAATCCTCTCAAACACATATATTCCGACCAGTTTTTTCTCCTGATAAATGCCGCACACCTTTCCGTTACTTACCAGTGCCTTGTCTACAGCTTTTTTTATATTCTCACTGGATGCCTCAATCGGTACTGCCTCGCCCACATGGGCGCCCAGCTGGAAATCCTCTCTATCCACACGCTTACCCTTGATCGTATAGATTTTCAGCTTCTTATCCGCTTTTACAGTTCCAATCTCCATATCACACACTCCATTCTTCCGCGCCCTTACATAATTGCATTGCCCGGTTATTTATACTCACTCTTTTTATACTTGACAACTATTCTTGTCATTTGTGCACGATCTATATATAGCATATGACAAGTTTTCTTGTCAATATATTTTGACAACTTTCTCTGTCATTTTTTCGTTTGCTTTCCTCTACCCCGGGTGTCACCACATCGTGGGTTTTTCCGCTCGCATTCCACTCCTCACGCCCAGTTTTCTCTCCGTCACCTGCCTATTAGTTTCCGGTTTGGGTTGTCTCACTTGCTTTTCTCTCCCCAAACCCACGCCATGGGTTTTTCCTCTCGTTTCTTACCCCACACGCCCAGTTTTCTCTCCTCCACCTGCCTATTAGCTTCTAGTTTGGGGTTTCTCGCTTACTTTTCTCTTTCTACGCCCACGACGTGGTTTTTTCCGCTCATATCCTTCTCCTCACGCCCAGTTTTCTCTCCGCTCCCCATCAATCAGCTTCCGGGGTGGGTTTTCACGCTTGTTTTTCTCTTCCTGCACCCACGACGTGGGTTTTTCCGCTTGCAAACACCCGCGCACACCAATTTAATAAAATGTATCTAACCATGCGGTCAAACTCATATATAATATGTTTGGAATTTAGAAGTTCTTGATGTTCTGTTTGATACACAGCAATATCTGAACACGATGTTCAGGTAAGCCGCCACTGAGCCATGGACGGCGAATTGGCGGCGGTTGCGTGCATGTTTATTACCTATATCAGAACATCTTAGAACTTCTTAATTTCAATACATCATATATGAGTTGACCACATGGCTAGATACAAAATTAACAGGATGCGCGGGGATTCGCTCATAAAAAAACGCCACGCGATTGGGGAATCCCAAACGCATGGCGTTTCATAAACTCTAAATTTATTCTGCTTTTCCGATTGAAAGGAATCCATTGTCGTTCGACTGAAGCAGGAATGAAAGTCCGATCTTCTTCTTTGCTTCCTCGGTTGCAACATAGATTTCCCCAGTCTCAACCAGAGATTTTGCAATCTCAAGCACCTTATCCTTGAACATCATCATCTCACGGCGATCTCTGGAACTCAGCTTGAACAGATACTGGTTCTTCGAGCTGATCAACAGGATGCTGTAAGAATGTACATTGTTCTTTGTCTCACGCATACCGGAACCAATCATACGGGAGTTCGCAATGATAATCTCAGCATTCTCGTCCGGCAGATACTCAGAAAGAATCAGCTTGTAAATCTTCAGATAATCCTCCTCCTGATCTGCACTGACCGGCATCTCCGCAACCGCAAACTCCACAACGGAATCCGCAAGCTTGATCGTACCGCCCTCGTCGTTGATCACAGCCGTACTCTCCTTCGGAACACACAGGCGGAAGAACTTGTTCTCGATCACCTTCTGTCCACTCGTCGGTTGCTTGATTACAAGGTCTGTATACTTCTTCTCCAGCATATTCATGGAGATAATCGCACTGTCATCCCCCGTCTCCGCAATCTCACACAACTCATTATACAGATCCACAATGCCCGGTGTAATATAGGCGACCATCTCTACAATCTTCTTCACGGCCGGAACATATGCCTGCTTTGCACTATGCATGTAAAGCTCAATCTGCTTGCTCATATCACTTGTCTTGCCAGCCTTATACTCAATTACCTTGAAGAGGTTGTCCTTATCAAAATCCTCATAACCGTTGTCGTAAGCCTTCTCAAAATACTTGATACTCTTGATCTCACCGTGATAATTCTCATCTGCCTCCTGCTGCTGGTAGATCTTACCAAGCTCGTAAGCTGCCTGATAGCTTCCCAAGCCAAGGGCTTCCAAAAATGCTTTTTCAATCTCATACGAATTTGCAATATAGAACACCTGACTCTGCTTGTACAGTGCAACCTTCAATGCTGCCTGTCCGCTTCCGGCTTCTACGGAACGCTCCCATGTCTCCACAGAACGCTGCAGATCCTCGTTACCAAGCTCCTGAATATCCTTGATATACGCTTCTGCCTCCAGAATACCATTTGCCTGCGCTTCCTTGAAATACTCTAACGCCTTGATACCATCACGCTTCGTACGAAGTACACCATAGTAATAAAAACGTCCGAGATAGAATGCAACCCGTCGATGACCGAGACGATGTGCGGTCTCGTACCAGTTGAGTGCCTTCATGTAATCCTTCATCTTCTGATCGTAAATGTTACCAAGCAGGAATGCCAGATCCGGATCTTTCGTCGCATCAAACAACTGCTTTGCGTAACTGATCGTCTTCTCGAGATCCTTATACGGTGAATCATCATCGTAATACAGCTCGATCAACAGATAACTTGCCTTAATACTACCAAGCTTCAATGCCTGCTTTGCAGCCGCCATCGCGCCCTCGTAGTCCTCTAAGTAATAGCAGTACAATGCCTCACTATAATACTGGTTATCCTTACGGTTCAAGCTCTGGTCACTAACCAGGGTTGGATCAACGAATGCGAACGAGTTCGCTGTCTCGAAAATGATCTCCTCGTACTGCTCGATGATCTCCATGGATGCACATACAAAACGCATACATGCAAGACGCTTACCCTGATAGAACGCAAAGGTTACAATACCCTTTTCCATCTCCTTGTGGTAGAACGTTGTGCAGATACCATCTGCATATTCTGTGATGTATGCTTTCAACTGTAATTCCTCGTCAAATGCATCGTTGCAATAACGAAGATAATTCTCCAATGTCTTTTTGGAATCTCTTGGAATACTGTCATAGCTTACATACATCGCAAAATCCTTGTAAGTAAGGCTTGGTGCATAATATTCCTCGTCCGTATCGCTGTTGATGGTCTTTACCCAGTCCTTAGGAAGCTTGTGGATATAACCATCAATCTGGTTATGTACATAGGTGTACTGATACTGCAAACGTGCCGGATCGATTGCTTTATACTTTGGTTCCTTGCCTTTCGCACGTCTTGCCTCTGCAATCTCTGTATACAGTTTGTCCTTCTCTTCGAACTCAATACTGTCTGTATGCTGACTTGCATACTCGACACGGTCATACGCAGCCTTTGCTTTCGTATCTCCCATATCTGCAAGCTTCTTGTACCACGACATTGCCTTCTCGTAATCCACCGGTACGACAAAATCACTCTTGTTTCCATACTGATCGATACGATTCAGACCATTCTCATAGATACTACCGAGATTCATGTACGCTGCCTTGATACCACACTCCGTTGCCTTCTCAAAGAATGTAATCGCCTTTGAGAAATTCTGAATATCCAACAACATCTGTGCGAGCTTGTAGATCATCTCGCCATCCTTACTCAAATTCGTATATTTCTCATAGTACTGTGTCGCCTTATTCAAATCCACATCGACAATACAGTTGCTATACTTTCCGGTCTCATACAGCTCCCCTAATATTTTCAAGGCATCCGTACCGAAATTCTTATAATTCGGATCCATGATTGCAATATCTACAATCTTTTCGAATATCTCTACGGCGTCCTCGGCATTTCCATTTTCCATCAGGTTGATTGCCTTATCATATTGAAGTTCTACGTTGCTCTTGGCTGACTTTTTCTTGCCGCCAAGACCGGACAAAAACGGAATCTTGCTAAAAAAACTGCTAAGCTTTCCCATCTGATATCCTCCTTTGTGGTCTTTCCCCCTGCATAATTATTTATATAATAACATAGTTAAAATTCTTATGCAACAAAGACTACTTGACAGATTCAATATAATTTTTCATTTCCTCGACAGCAACCTCCTCATCCGGTCCATTGGCTTCGATTTCAAGCGCATCCCCGTTACCGAATCCAAGGCTCATCATTCCCATGATGCTTTTCGCATTGATTCTCCGGTTCTGAGAATTGATTGTAATTTTACTCTCATACTTGCTTGCAATCTGCACGAGAACGGCCACCGGTCTTGCCTCTGCATCTGCTGGTAAATTCACAACGACTGTCTTACTGATCATTTTGGTTCCTCCTTAGCTCATTGGCTATATCACTTATTTTTTTCAATCTATGATTGACTCCGGATTTTCCAAGCGGTGGATTTAATTTCTTACCAAGCTCCACTAGACTCGTATCCGGTTCTTCCATACGCAGACTTGCGATCTCCCGCAAACGCTCTGGAAGATATTTTAATCCCTTTGTCTGTTCAATATACGTGATGTCTTCCATCTGCTTGACGGCAGCACTCACAACCTTGTTTAAGTTCGCAGTCTCACAATTTACACGCCGGTTGACGGAATTGCGCATGTCTTTTAAAATGCGTATATTTTCCATATCCATCAGGGACACATGCGCCCCCATGATATTTAACAGATCAACGATCATTGATCCATCCTTGATGTAAACCACATAATATTTTTTGCGCTGGATCTGCTTCGGTTCGATTGAAAAATCACGAATCAGTCTGGCTAACATATCCGCCTGTTCCGCATGGTCACAGACGATCTCGAAATGATACCCCTTCTCCGGATCAGTCAAGGAGCCAGTTGCCAGAAATGCCCCGCGGATAAATGCCTGCTTACAGCAATTCCGTTCTACCAGAATCGGATTCACCGAAAGATAATCTCCATGATCCGTCAGCTTTAACATCTGTCTGCCCTCTGGTGTGTTAATATCCACATCCAGAAGTGCAGTAAGCTTCGTGATTTTCTCCTGTAAGATCGTGTTTTCCCCGCGCATCGTCCAGACACCATCCCGGTATTCACCGGACATTGCGATCATAGCAGCAAGCTCTGCCATCCGGCAATGTCTGCCTGTGCTGATATGGGAAAGCAGTTCCGCTTTCACCTTTGATGAAAACGACATACCTACTCCCCTTTCACAATACGGTCTTTGCCAATATCTCTATGATACAGACGTACCGTATACGGAAGCTTCTCCAATGTCTCGTACAGTGCATTTGCCACTGTCACAGAGCGGTGTTTTCCTCCGGTACATCCCACGGAAATCACTAACTGATTTTTACCCTCTTTCAGATAATTGGGAATCAGAAACTCCAGCATATCTGTGAGCTTCTCCATAAATGCCGGATATTCTTTGCAATCCTTCACCATATCAGAGACCGGTTTATCATTTCCTGTCTGCGGGCGAAGCTCCGGAACATAATATGGATTCGGCAAAAAACGTACGTCAAATACAAGGTCGGAATCTCTCGGGATTCCATACTTGAATCCAAAGGACATCACAGTCACAATAATGTTATTATACTGTTTGCCCTCCACAAATATCTTCTCAATCTCATGCTTTAACTCTCTTGTAAGCAGATTGCTCGTATCGATAATATAATCCGCACGCTGGCGCAAAAACTCGATCTTCTCGCGTTCCTTGACGATGCCTTCGTTGATCCTGCCATGCTTGGACAGCGGATGCGCTCTTCGCGTCTCCTTATATCGCTTTACAAGCACCGGTTCATTGGCATCAAGGAAAAGAATCTCGTAAGTAAAGTTACGCTTTTTCAAAGTCTCCAGACACACGGACATCTCACCGAGTGCCTGCCCGCTTCGGATATCCACACCGATAGCGACATTGTCGACCTCAAGCTTATCATCATGCGCAATCTCTGCGAATTTTTCAATTAACATGACCGGAAGGTTATCAACGCAGAAGAACCCCATATCTTCTAACATCTTCAACACCGTTGATTTTCCTGCTCCGCTCATTCCTGTTACAATTACAAATCTCATCGGATTATTCTTACCTCCGGTTCCAACATCACACCGTACTTCTCATTTACAACTTCCTGCACATGCTGCATCACTGCCAGCACATCTGCACTGCTTGCCTGTTCCACATTCACAACAAACCCACAATGCTTCTCCGATACCATCGCACCGCCGACCCGGTATCCACGCAATCCACTGTCATCAATCAGCTTCGCTGCAAAATACCCTTCCGGACGTTTAAACGTCGATCCTGCACTCGGATATTCGAGCGGCTGTTTACTTCGTCTCGCCTCCGCCAGTTCATTCATCCGGTCAAGAATTGCTGTCTTATCTCCGTGTTCCAGTGTCAATCCGACACCAACCACGATTTTATCTGCATCGATGATGCTATGGCGATAAGCAAACTCCATCTCATCACAAGCATAGCTTCGAAGTGTGCCATCCATCGACAGCACCTCCACATACGATACGATATCCTTCATCTCACCACCATAGGCGCCTGCATTCATCACAATCGCGCCACCGATGCTTCCCGGTATACCTGCAGCGAACTCCATGCCTGTAAGTCCCGCCTCATATGCCAGATTCGCCACGCGCGCCAGAATCGCTCCTGCCTGCGCATACACGGAAGTCCCATCCACCCGGATTTCACTCATGGCACTGCCAATCTGGATAATCAAGCCATCATATCCGGCGTCTGTAAACAGGACATTACTTCCATTTCCAAGTACACAATAATCAAGCTTGTGTTCCTTGCAATACGCGATCAATGTCTGGATTTCAGCCGTATTTTTCGGCATTGCAAAATACTTTGCCGCCCCGCCAATGCGAAATGTCGTATGCTTGCACATCGGCTCCTGCTCCAATATTTTAATCTCTTCTATCTTCAAACTCATACGTTCCTCACAAAAATAAACATAAAAAAGCCCATAAGCTCTGCTTTATCATAGCTTATGGGCAAAATTTATTCAATGTGTAAATATATAGAAAAATACTAAGGAAAACTGCTTCCCTTCGTCATTTTCACGATTAGGCATCACTAATCGTTCATAATCGCACAGGCTCCACCATACATACCGGCATCATTTCCAAGTGTTGCAAGTGTGAACTTCGTGTTCTTGCATGCGTGGAATGCATACTCCTTGAAATATTTCTCTGTTGTATCTGTGATGATCGTACCTGCCTTGGATACACCGCCACCAATAACAAAAACCTCTGGATCAACCACACATGCGATCTGTGCCAATGCTTTGCCAAGGCACTTTCCATGTCTGTCTACGATCTCAGCTGCAAGCTCATCGCCCTGCTTTGCTGCATCGAACACTTCCTTTGCAGATACATACTGTACGTTGCGAAGTGCAGATGGACGATCCGTTGTGTTGAGCAATGTATTTGCCATTCTTACGATACCAGTTGCAGATGTGTACTGCTCCAGACAACCCTTTCTGCCACATCCGCAAACCTCTGTCTCATCATCGTTCACCTGAATATGTCCGATCTCACCGCCAGCACCATTCACACCGGAAAGCATCTTTCCGCCTAAGATGATACCGCCGCCAACACCGGTTCCAAGTGTTACCATAACGATGTTACTGAAGCCTTTTCCACCGCCCTGCCACATCTCGCCGAGCGCTGCCATATTTGCATCGTTACCAACCTTGACTGGAAGTCCGATAATCTTGGATAACTCATCTGCTGCATTGAAGATTCCCCATCCAAGGTTTACACAACGAAGAACGGTTCCATCTGCCTTGACTGGTCCCGGAACACCCATTCCGATACCCTTTACTTCGCTCTTGTCAATCTGCTTTTCTGCAAGCTTATCCTCGATGGATGCTGCGATATCGCCTAAGATATACTTTCCGCCCTCATCGGTGCGTGTTGTGATCTCCCACTTGTCAACCATCGTTCCTTCTGCTGTGAAAAGTCCGATCTTAACTGTTGTTCCTCCGATATCTACACCAAATACATACTTTGCCATCTTCCTCTATATCCTCCTTATTTCTCTTAGACATTATGTGAATTTTTCGCTATATTCTGTGTTACACGGTTATACAATTCCTGAGCCGCATTGTATCCCATCTTCTTCTGTCTGTGGTTGACAGCTGCGGCCTCTACGATAACCGCAATATTTCGTCCCGGTCGAATCGGAATCGAATGACTGACGATCTTATTTCCGAGAATCTCTGTATACTGATCCTCCAGTCCCAGACGGTCATAGTTCGCATCCTTATCCCACTCTTCCAGATTCACGATCAGGTCGATGCTCTGTGTATGCTTGACACACTCTACACCGAACATACTCTTGACATCGATAATTCCGATTCCTCGAAGCTCGATAAAATGTCTCGTAATATCCGGAGCCGTACCGATCAGCGTCTCATCCGAAACCTTCTTGATCTCTACAACATCATCCGATACAAGACGATGTCCACGCCGAATCATCTCCAGAGCCGCCTCACTCTTACCAAGGCCACTGTCTCCGGTAATCATGACACCCTCACCATATACGTCCAGCAAAACCGCATGAATGGAAATACGCGGTGCAAGCTCCACATGCAGCCACTTTACAACCTCATGCACGAAGTCAGACGTCGTCTCGGAAGTATCAGTCAGAATTGGGATTCCACATCGTTTTCCGGTCTCGATGATATAATCATATGGCTTGATATTACGGCAGAAGATCAGACACGGAATCTTGAATGCAAATAACTTCTCAAATATCTGGATATTCTCTTCCTCTGTATGCATATTCGAAATATACGCAAACTCTACATTTCCACATATCTGAATACGTGCGGAATCAAAATGTTCAAAAAAGCCCGCCAGCTGGACTGCCGGACGGTTCATATTTGGATCTTTGATCAATATATGATCGGTATCAATTTCAGGCGTATGATTGATCAGATTCATCTTTTGAATCAATTGTGTCACACTTACGCTATATTCTTCTTCCATGCCCTCTTACGTCTCCTTACTTATTTTGAAAAAATGGGCTGTCGCAGACGCAACAGCCCTTTGCTATTTTACTCTTCATCCTCAGACTCAGACGCTACTTCCTGATACTTCTCAAGAATGAGACTCTGGATTTTGTCTCTTGTCTCAGAATTGATCGGATGTGCAATATCCCGATATTCACCATCCGACGCCTTTCGACTCGGCATCGCGATAAACAATCCCTTCTCTCCTTCAATTACCTTGATATCATGTACTACAAATACATCATCAATTGTAATCGAAACAACTGCGCGCATCTTGCCTTCTTTTGTAACCTTACGTACCCTTACATCTGTGATTTGCATATTAGTCCCCCTTTTACGCAACTCTTTTTGTGAAATTATAATGCGTATCTAAAATTCTTCTCAACGATGACCTTAATCTCGTTTGGATCTCCTGTATGTACTGTATTTGCACGAAGTGTATCACGGCTCTCCACGATACAGTTCTCAATATAACAGTTATCCCCGATATGTACATCATTCAGAATAATAGAATTCTTGATGACACAGTTATTACCGATATAAACTTTTTTGAAAAGAACGGAATCCTCTACCGTACCATTGATGATGCTTCCGCTTGCGATCAGGCTGTTGCTGACAGCTGCATCTCCATTGTATTTTGCTGGTGGTAAATCCTCCACCTTGGAATATACATCCGGATGCTGACGGAAGAAGTAATCACGAATATCCTTCTTCAGGAAATCCATATTGGTCTTGAAGTAAGAATCAATCGTACCGATATTTCTCCAGTAAGAATCCAGCTTATATGCATAAATCTTCTTTACGTTCTTGTAACGAACAAGAATGTCATTTACAAAATCGCTTCTGCCTTCTGCAGCACATGCCTCCAGCAACTCAATCAACTGACGACGTCTTACAACATATACACCGATGGATGCTGTATTTGTCTCTGCCACGATTGGCTTCTCCTCAAAGCTGATTACACGATTATCATCTGCAAGCTTTACAACACCGAAACGGTTGATATCATCCTCGCCCGGCTGGATATCCTTACATACAACTGTGATATCTGCACCTGTTGCGATATGCTCTTCCAGTACCTTATTATAATCCAGCTTGTACACTGCATCACCACTGGCAATAACTACATATGGCTCATGCGCTGATTTCAGGAAACTGATATTCTGATACAACGCATCTGCAGTTCCCTTGTACCAATAGCTGTTTGTCGCTGTGATTGTTGGTGTAAACAGATAAAGTCCACCCTGTTTTCTACCGAAATCCCACCACTTGGAAGAATTCAAATGCTCGTTCAACGAACGTGAATTATACTGTGTATAAACAGCTACCTTCTGGATATGGGAGTTTGTCATGTTGGAAAGTGTGAAATCGATTGCACGATAGCTTCCCACGATTGGCATAGCTGCAACTGCTCTCTTTGCAGACAGCTCTCCCATTCTGCTGCTATTTCCACCTGCTAAAATAATACCGATTGCTCTCATTCTACTCACCTGCCTTTATAATACTAGACCCACTCTTTAACAATCCATCCGGATATTCGTCAATGGTTGTCTCACCAAAGATGGCAACGTTCTTACCAATCTTAACGCCTGCCGGAATTACGGAATTCTCTCCGATTGTTACAAGACCATATGAGTAGATATGTGGTGCAAGTTCATTTGGAACTTCCTCGCCGACACCAAGTTCTGCGTTGTCTCCAATATGAACACCCTCTGCGATAATTGCCTTGTCCATAACGACACCGTCACCAATCACTGCACCATTCATAATAATGGAATTCTTGATTACAGCGCCCTTTCCGATCGTAACGCCGGAACCGATAACGGAATGCTGTACAGTACCGTAAACTTCCGTTGCCTCACCAACGATACTCTCTGTCACAGATCCTTCCGGATCAATGTACTGTGGTGGAAGCTGATCGCTCTTTGTGTAAATTCTCCAGAACTCCTCGTAGAGATTGAACTCTGGGATAATATCTACGAGCTCCATATTTGCTTCCCAGTAAGAACCAAGTGTTCCTACATCCTTCCAATAGCCCTTGTACTCGTAAGCACAGATCTTACTTCCACGCTCATGGCAGTATGGAATGATATGCTTACCAAAGTCACAGGATGGCTGATCTTTCAGTGCTGTCAAAGCCTCACGAAGCACCTTCCAGTTAAATATGTAAATACCCATAGACGCTTTGTTGCTGCGTGGATGCTCCGGTTTTTCTTCAAACTCCTGAATACATCCGGTATCGTCTGTGATAACAACACCGAAACGGCTTGCTTCCTCCATTGGTACCTGATAGGTTGCCAATGTGATATCGGCCTTGCTTGTCTTGTGATAGTCAAGCATCGCCTCATAATCCATCTTGTAGATATGATCTCCGGAGAGAATCAGTACATAGTCTGGATTGTAGTAGTCAATATACTCAAGATTCTGATAGATTGCGTTCGCAGTACCTGTATACCACTGGCTGTTTGCACTCTTCTCGTATGGAGGAAGTACGGTTACACCACCAATACTTCGATCCAGATCCCATGGGATACCGATACCGATGTGCTGATTGAGCCGGAGTGGTCTATACTGTGTCAACACGCCGACAGTATCAACCCCCGAATTAATACAGTTGCTGAGTGGGAAATCAATAATCTTGTATTTTCCACCAAATGCAACCGCCGGCTTAGCAAGCTTAGAAGTCAAAACGCCCAGACGACTTCCCTGTCCGCCTGCTAAAAGCATAGCTATCATTTCTTTTTTAATCATAATGTCACCCCTTTTAGCATAATATGTTTGTATTATAGCATTAAACCTAAAAAAGTGAAACACTTTTAGGCAATTTTTATAATTTTTTCTTAAAAAAACTCATTGGAATGGTAAATAATACTAAATTTTACATTTTTTTACACATTCATCGTCTCTGCAACACGTTTCATCGCCTTTAAGAACGGTAAAAAGTCCACCTCCAGAGACGCTGCAAGCTTGATATCATCCTTTTCCTGCAGCACTTTGCCGAGGCGTCCGACTGCGGACGCCATCCTGCCTTTGTCAATTCTTTGTTCATCCCGGTTAATCAGATCCTCACAGTTATTAAACACTTCGATCTCCCAGTTGATTCCCTGAATCACCAGATTGAACAGCTCGTCCGTATCGGACTGCCGGTTGTGTCTGAGTTCTGCAATCAGTGTCTCCGTTCCGGGAATGATAGTTGCACTGTAGTTGTATAGCTCCTTTAGTAAATCCTGTTGTGCAGATGCCTTATCACTCATTCAAAACTTCCTCCTGTCTACGACTCACTATTTTTCGTCACAATCTCTGTCAGGGAAGACGCAAGCCCTGCAATACCGGAAATCTCACTCGGAATAATCAGCTTCGTTGCTTTTCCGTCTGCTGCCTTGGCAAATGCCTCAAGACTCTTCAATGTAAGAACCGCCTGATCTGGTGCAGCTTCATTCAGGAACTTGATACCATCTGCGTTTGCCTGCTGTACTTTCAGGATTGCTTCTGCCTCACCTTCGGCACGGCGGATGGTTGCTTCCTTTGTCGCCTCTGCACGCAGAATTGCGGACTGCTTTTCTGCCTCTGCGGAAAGAATCAAAGACTCCTTCTGTCCTTCTGCGCGAAGAATTGCGGACTTCTTCTCACCTTCTGCAATCAGGATCTGTTCACGTCTCTCACGCTCTGCCTTCATCTGTTTTTCCATCGCATCCTGAATAGCTGCCGGTGGAATGATATTCTTCAGCTCGACACGGTTGACCTTGATACCCCAAGGATCTGTCGCCTCGTCCAAAGTCGCACGCATCTTTGTATTGATCGTCTCTCTCGATGTCAGAGTCTGGTCAAGTTCCAGCTCACCAATGATATTTCGAAGCGTTGTTGCTGTCAGATTTTCAATCGCCATGATTGGCTTTTCCACACCATATGCAAACAACTTCGGATCTGTGATCTGGAAGAATACGACTGTATCAATCCGCATCGTAACATTATCTTTTGTGATTACCGGCTGTGGTGCAAAATCAACAACCTGCTCTTTCATAGAAATGCGGTGTGCTACCTTATCAATCAAAGGCGTCTTCAAATGCAGACCTGCTGACCATGTCGTATTGTATGTTCCCAGACGCTCAATGACATATGCATGTGCCTGTGGTACAACACGTATAGAACTGCAAATCACTACAACAACCAAAATTACAAGAAAAATACCTAATATCTGTGCTCCATTCATCTTTCTGCCTCCCTTTTTCAATCAACTCTTCTATACTATCCTATGCCTGTGTGCTCTTCGTCACGATGAGCTTCACGCCGTCGATGCTCTGCACGAGAACCTTCTCTCCCGCAGCAATCTTCGAATCATCTGCGGAACGTGCAGACCATTCCATGCCCGAAAGCTTCACAACACCCTGTGCCTCCAGATTGTTGATCTCCTGCTTGACGATTCCTTCTTTTCCAATCAGACTGTCTACATTCGTCTTCTCCACATTCTTCATCAGATGCTTCGCCGCAAATGGCCGGGTAAACACAAAAAGCAACGTCGACACAACCGCAAACACAAGAAGCTGCACCAACCAGTGTGCACCGGTCAGCGAGATCAGTCCTGCCACAAATGCACCGCCTGCGAACCATATGGACGTAAGTCCGAGTGTAATGATCTCAACCACGATCAGTATCACAGTTATAATCAGCCATATTGTTAAACCCATAGTAACCTCCTCCTGTTATTTTTCAGCAAAATACACATCTCCTATGTATTCCGCTCCGTCTTTTTTATTTTATCACACCGCGCATAAATCTTCCACAAAAAATAAAGAGAAATCCGTCAATTTTGCACAAATTTAACGGATTTCTCACATTGTTTTTTAATATGATGGTTTTCGACAGATTAATTCGACTGCATTGCACGCTTTGCACGCATACGAAGTGTTGGATCCAGAATCTTCTTACGGATACGGATGGACTTCGGTGTGATCTCCAGAAGCTCGTCAGTATCAATGAAATCCAGTGCCTGCTCCAGAGAAAGGATCTTTGGAGGTGTCAGCTTCAGCGCATCATCGGAACCGGATGCACGTGTATTCGTAAGCTGCTTCTTCTTGCAGACATTTACTTCGATATCCTCTGCCTTACCGCACTGTCCAACGACCATACCGCCGTAGACCTGCTCGCCCGGTCCGATAAAGAGTGTTCCACGCTCCTGTGCATTGAACAGACCATATGTGATACTCTCTCCTGACTCAAACGCGATCAGAGAACCCTGACTTCTGTAATTCATATCGCCCTTGTATGGCTGATAACCATCAAACATCGTATTGATGATACCATTTCCCTTGGTAGCGGTCATGAAATCACCACGGAAACCAATCAGTCCACGGGATGGAATTGAGAACTCCAGTCTCGTTGTACCATTTCCAGTTGGTGCCATACCCTGCAGCTCACCCTTACGCTGATTCAGCATATTGATAACGGTACCGGAGAATTCATCTGGCACATCAATGACTGCAATCTCGAACGGCTCTAACTTCTTGCCCTTCTCATCTTCCTTATAGATAACCTCTGCCTTACTTACTGCGAACTCATAGCCCTCACGACGCATGTTCTCGATCAATACAGACAGATGCAGCTCACCACGTCCGGATACCTTAAAGCTCTCAGTCGTGTCTGTCTCTTCCACACGCAGAGAAACATCGGTATTTAACTCACGGAACAAACGGTCACGCAGATGACGGGAAGTAACGAACTTTCCTTCCTTACCTGCGAGCGGTGAATCATTTACCATGAAATGCATGGCGATCGTAGGCTCAGAAATCTTCTGGAACGGAATTGGTTCCGGATCATCCGGTGAACAGATTGTATCACCGATGTGGATATCGGAAATACCGGAAATCGCTACGATCGAACCGATGCCTGCCTCGTTCACTTCCACCTTGTTCAGACCTTCAAACTCATATAACTTACCAATCTTTACCTTGCGGTACTTGTCAGGCTCATGATGGTTTACGATGATTGCATCCTGATTCAGCTTAATCGTACCATTATCCACCTTACCTACACCGATACGGCCAACATACTCATTATAATCAATCGTACTGATCAGAATCTGTGTACCTGCGTCTGGATCACCGGTTGGTGCCGGAATATATTTCAGGATCGTCTCGAACAATGGCTGCATATCTGTACCCGGTTCATCTGGTGAAAGGGATGCGATACCTGCCTTTGCGGATGCGTAAACAAATGGGCAGTCAAGCTGCTTCTCATTTGCATCAAGTTCTAATAAAAGCTCCAATACTTCCTCTTCTACTTCTGCCGGTCTTGCCTCCGGACGATCGATTTTATTGATACACACGATTACGTTCAGATCCAGTTCCAGTGCTTTTTTGAGCACGAACTTCGTCTGTGGCATCGCACCTTCAAATGCATCTACCACGAGGATAACGCCATTTACCATCTTTAAGACACGCTCTACCTCGCCACCGAAATCAGCATGACCCGGCGTATCAATGATGTTGATCTTCGTATTCTTATAAGTAACTGCGGTGTTCTTAGAAAGGATTGTGATACCTCTCTCACGCTCGATGTCATTCGAATCCATGACACGCTCTGCGACTTCCTGATTGTCACGGAATACACCACTCTGCTTCAACAGTTCGTCCACGAGGGTTGTCTTACCATGATCGACATGGGCGATAATTGCTACGTTTCTTACATCTTCTCTTGTAATCTGCATATCTCTTTCCTCATCTCTATATACATACTCAACTACAACAAACTTAGGTATTTTAGCACATTCTTCCCTTACTTTCAATATTTTAGACAAAAAAAGCTCCGGGGATTTCACTCCCCGAAGTCCTGTTTTTACTGCTTATTTTTTGATATATGCCTGTGTTTTCACACTGGTGATACCCTGATAGCTTCTCGCTGGTGCATTACCACCCTTTGGTACAAGCACGATCTGGATTCCTTCCAGTCTCTTCGCAAGTCCTGCGGTTCCTGCTGCTTCGCCGTTCTTTGCCCAGCCAAGCCAGCCAAAGCTCTGTGCATGTACACGGTAATATACATCGTAATGCTCTGCCATCTCGCCAGTCAGTGCAATACGGATTGCTTCGAGACGCTTCGCCTCTCCACTTGTACCAGACATATCTCCATCGCGCCTCCAAGTATTTGGATTGTTTTCATTTCCCTGCCAGCCGTAAGTCTGTACATGGGTTGTGTAAACAATGCTTCCACTGTATGGCTTATTTGTAAGCTTGATATTGATACCTTCGAGTCTCTTTGCCTGTCCGGAAGTACCACTTATCTGTCCGTTATACTTCCATCCCTGCCAGCCAAAGGTCTGTACGTGTGTGCGGTATGCAACATTGACATTTGCCTCTCCAGCCACACTTGGATTTGTATTTGAAGTTGCCTGATTGCCAACCACTGGAGAAGAACCAGCCTTTGCAATATAACTCTTTGCCTGATGTACGCCAGATGCTGCGTTAACACCTGCGTAGTTGACACCCGGTGCAGCTGCGCCCTTCTTCACTACCACGATCTGGATTCCTTCGAGTCTCTTTGCATAGCCTGCGGTTCCAGATGGTGCACCGTTCTTCGCCCAGCCAAGCCAGCCATAAGACTGTGCATGCACTCTGTAATAAACATCGTACTTATCCTTATCTGCGCCTGTAAGCTGGATCTTGATTGCCTCTAATCGCTTTGCTTCACCCTCAGTTCCGTTCATCTCACCATTTGCGGACCAAGGCAGCCAGCCGTAGCTCTGGCAATGGGTTGTGTACTGGATTCCAAGGTTGTCATTTCCGTAAACACGGATCTTGATGCCTTCCAGTCTCTTTGCCTTGCCACTTGTACCAGCCATCTTACCATTTACAAACCACTTGTTTGCATTGTTCTCATCACCCTGCCATCCAAAAGTCTGTACATGGGTTGTGTAACGGATTGTCACATCCGGTATTACAACTGGTTCTGGCGTCGGTGTTGGTGCTGGAAGCTTTGCGATTGCTTCCTTTGCAAGAACGGTCTTGCAGACGGTACATTCCTTATGTCTGCTTCCCTCTGCATCGACGGTTGCTGCCTTATCTACGATCCAGTCACTGGATGTATGATCCTTCTTGGCGATCACTTCACCTGTTGCAAGCTTTGCGTCACAGTCTACACAGTAAGTATCACCGGTATAGCCTGCTTCTGTACAGCTTGCTTTCTTTGCGTTTCTGACTTCTGTTTTCTCATGCTTACAAACCTTCTTGTCGCATATTACATAATCAGAGCAATGGCTAAGTACCAATGTAACCATTCCATCCTTTACTACAACACTGTCGATCGGTTCTAATATATTTGTCTCTTTGTTGATATGGTAGTAATAAACCGTAGTTCCATCTGCATATTGGTCACCAACTGCGATTGTTACCTTCGTATTCTTTGGAAGTTTACCATCATGTGCAAATGCCACTACACACTTCGTTGCATCTGGATCAGTCAATTCATCGACTACCTTCTGATCCTCATAGCCTTCTGCATCCTCAAACACTTCCAGCTTCGTATTCACGCCACTTGTGACATCCGTTTCCTTCAGGGAGTCTGCATCAAAGCTCCATGTATATTCTATCGTTCCGTCCGATGCTTTCTTGCTGACCTCCAGAGAAACTTCTGCATCCTTCAAGCTGTTCAATACATCTGAAGATACGGTTGCCTGCGCACCATCTGTATAAGAAGTCTGAATGCTTGTTATCTTTGTCTCACCTTCGTTATCCGAATTGTACTGATTTGCTATTTTTATACTTTCCTCGATTGCTTCTGAAGAAATACCCTTATCCTCTGTAGATGAAGTCTTTATTGTTGCTTCGTTTGAGTTCTTATCCTCTTCGATTGTAACAGTCGTTGTCCCTGTTGACGGAATTGTTGTTTCTATTTTATTTCCATTTTCTCTTTTCTCCAAAGGCGTTATTTCAACTGTTCCTGTTACATCGTCATTCTCTCCGGTGATCCAAATATAATAGACCTTCGTGTCCTTTGACAAATTGTTAAATACAACCTCTTTATTTCCTCTTGCAAAAGGAAGTTCTAATAAATCGTCAAATACCGATAAATCCGAATCATCATATTTAATATCAACTTTGCTTTTTGAATCTACTGAAAGCTTATACAATTTTCCCCTCGAACGTACTTCATTTATATATCCATTCTCGTCATAATCATCTGGCATCATTACCCAGTCAACCCCATCTTTCGATGTTGTAAAGCTCCCCGGCTTGAGTTCTGTTGCCTGACTTTGTTTCAGAGTAATATCGCCAGCCAAGCTATATGCATCCACGGTAATAACATTTACCGCTGGCGTATAACTCGGATTTTGCTGTACACATATATACAATTCACATGGTGTCATTTCTTCATTTTTATATTTATATGTATAACTTCCTCCATATGTTTCAATATATCTAATTGCTGGTTCTTCTGGATTTGAATACACATACATTTCTCCGCTTAATGGAACTGTAATTTCAACCTCTGTATAGGCATCCAAATTATACTTATACCATACTCCAGATAACTGATTGTAAATGTTATACCCGTCTCCTGCAGTTACAACCGTATATATATCATGCTCACTAATACACTCATTTTCTCCATTATAAATTTCACAAATTTCATCTGTCTTTTGAGACAGGCGATTATCCTCGTCCTTATTTAAAGTAAGTACGATTGATGAATCCAGATGACTTGCATCTCCTGAAATCACAAGATATCCTTTGTTCAACAATTTGATTGGAACATTTTTTTCCTCACTCAAATTCAGTTTTGTACTATAACCTGATTCATAATCTAGCAAATCCCCTGTATGTACATGCAAATCATCTGTTTCAAAAAGATATAATTTTGCATGTACATCTGGATTATCTGATTTCACATTTAATGTATAAATTCCTGGATCAACCGCGTACACCTTAGCATTCTCTATTACATATGTACTTTCCCCATAATTGTAAGCCAGCATGCTTATATATGTGTCATCAGAATCATCGTATTGATATGTTTCAGATGTTCCAACTTGTAACAAAGTGGCATTTGTTTTTTCTTCAGCCAATTTTGAAGTGATCGTCTTAATCTGCATATTGGCATTCTCATCATATGAATGAGTTACTTTCCATACATAATAAGACTTCGCTTCATTTGATGTGTTCTCCATTTTTCCATTATTGGTTACATAATTAAACTCACTGTCATACACAATTGCATAACCAACTGTTCCATCAACTACATATATCGCTCCTGCAGGAACCGTAATTTTATATAAAACTCCAAGCGATGCCTGATAATTTGCCTTTCCATCCAGCATTGCTGAACAATACTTATAAAACTTTGAACCATTTTCATGCTCAACCTGACCATTTTTTACATTTTCTTCTGTAATCTCAACGGCATTTTCTTTTATTGTTGACACATCCGAAAGTTCGGTAACGGAAATATTAGCTTCATTGTCGTTCGTACTATAAAAATAATATGTTCCCTCTGTAGCTTCCCAATAATCCCCAGAATTTCCATATTCAAGATTTAATCTTTCATATACATTCCAATTTGAATCATATTTCATCATAGTAATATTACCTTTTGGAATAATTACTTCATATACACACCCTTCCGGAACACACAATCTTGCCCAATGTGCCTCCTTTTTTTCTGTTGTTATAGTCGACGCATCCTTTGTTGTATCTCGATATTGCAAATAATCATATTTCAATCGCTGTTTTTCTTCTTTACTAAGAGTAAAATTTTCACCTACCTTAATATCTGTAACTGTAGCTTTGTCAATATCAATTGGCGTAGTTTGTTTTATTATTTCTCCAAATACAACTCTAAATTCCTGCATACATCCATAATATCCTGAATAGATATAATAAGTTGCTTCCTGATCAGTTAAATTTTCCAAATAATTGTCTTGTATGCCTGCATATTCCAATTGATTGTCATTTTTCTTTAATACATTAATGCTCAGTGCATCATCATCAAAACCAAATGCCTGTATTTTTACTTTAGTATCTGGACTTAATGTAATCTTGTACATTTTTCCGTTAATCTCTGTTCCCTTAAAGCTTCCAAGCATATAATCGGTTACTTTTATGTTTTCTTCTAATGCACCAGTAACTTCTGTAATGTCACTTTCTTCATATTGCGTGTTTTTTTGCAATTCTACTGTAATATCATTTTCTTCCGTCTGATCTTCAGAATAAAGATCATTCCTAATATTTATCCAATATTCATATCCACCTTGCAGATAGCAATACCCTTCATCACTGCCAAGTCCTATTACCATGATGGAACCATGTGGAATCATGCAACCATTTTCATAACTATACATGTCTACCTCATAAACAAGATTTGAAGTATCCCCATCATACTTAAATTTCAAAGTATAACTTTCATCATCTAATTTGTCTATATGCAACACCTTTCCTGTCCATGTAGAAGTTTCAGAATTTGAAATAGGGTATGAAACCGTTTCCTTTTCCCACCTCACCTTGTTCGTTCCAATTTGTAAATCATCTACATCCATATAGGATGTCGTTGTCCCGGTTCCGGTCTCTTCCGCCCGTACAACCAGGTACTGGTTTGAAATCAACGGCAGCGCCATACAGAGTGTCAGTATGACCGCCATCAACTTCTTGCAAACTTTCCATTTTTGCATACGCTTCTCTCCTCTCAGCTTTTTATTTTTGTTTCTGGGATTACCCATTGTTCGTATCATAGCATATAAAAATGGCATTTTTTACACTTATGCAAAATTGGCAAGGATTTATGCAAAATTGGTATTTTTTACAGATTCTTTGCCATATAGCCAGAAACTGGAAACCAAAAATTGTATAGCTTTCCACAGATTTGTAAATCCTTTCTAGTAGTGAACAAAAGGATTACAGGAGATACGAAATTATGGCTGGAAATAAAGTAGTAATCTGTGGAGTCAACACAAGCAAGCTCCCACTGCTTTCTGAGGATGAAAAGCGGGCACTCTTCGCCCGCATGAACGCAGGGGATAAAAGTGCCAGAGAAGAATTTATCCGTGGAAACCTCCGACTTGTTCTGAGTGTGATCCAACGGTTCTCCGGCAACAACATCGAAAGCTCCGATGACCTTTTTCAGGTCGGCTGCATCGGGCTGATCAAAGCACTGGATAATTTCGATCAGACACTGGATGTCAAATTCAGTACCTACGCTGTACCTATGATAATCGGTGAATGCCGCCGCTACATGCGCGACAACAACACGATCCGTGTCTCGCGCTCGCTCCGGGACATCGCCTACAAAGCAATCTACACGCGAGATATCCTGACAAAGAAAAACGACCGCGAACCAACGGTTGACGAGATTGCCAAAGAATTAGAGCTTCCAAAAGAAGATATTGTGACCGCCTTAGATGCGATTGCCACACCAATGTCCCTGTTTGAGCCAGTATATCAGGAGGGGCAGGATGTCTTATATCTGATGGATCAAGTCAAAGACAAAAAGAACAAAGAAGAAAACTGGGTGCAGTCGCTTGCTTTACAGGAAGCGATGCAACGGCTCGACGAGCGGGAATTAAATATCATCCGCCTGCGTTTTTTTGAAGGTAAAACACAGACGGAAGTTGCCGATGAGATTGCGATCTCACAGGCACAGGTCAGCCGATTAGAAAAAAATGCTTTAAAATCCATGCGGCATTATCTGTCGAACGAATAAAAAACAGGTTCCATGAAAGATCTTTCATGGAACCCATTTTCTATATTTCTATTATTGATTATTTCTTGATATATGCCTGTGTTCTCACACTGGTAATACCCTGATATCTCGTTGCTGGAGCCTTGCCGTTCTTCGGTACAAGCACGATCTGGATACCTTCCAGACGTTTTGCCTCTCCGCTTATACCAGTCATCAAAAATTACTACCCGAAAAAGGGAGAGCGTATTAAATTATCGTACCCAATACTTAAACTCTTCATCACCCATACGGATATAGTCATCATTTTTCAGCATGACATCAAATCCCGGCTGGATCATCTTTCCATTCACATAAGTATGGTTTGTTGAGTTCTCATCACGGATATAACATTCTCCATTGCTGATACGGAAACTGCAATGCTTCCGGCTTACCTTCCGGTTATCTGGAATCTGATAATCACATTCCGAAGACTTTCCTACTAAGAACTCTGTCTTCTCAATCGGAATCAGCGCGTTCGTTCTGGAACGAACGAGATATGGAGTGATATTGTTGTAACTCATCTGCTGTAAGACAGTTGTCTCGCCCTCGCCAAGATCAATATCATCCTTCAAAATATCTTCTTTCTGCAATTCAATAATGAATGTATAGAACTCACGCAAAGAGAACATTAACCGGCTATCCAAATAATGCAGGATCTGGTCAACACAATTGACACACTGCATATCTGCAAACCGGATCTTGCTGATGAAATTCTGTACAAACTCACAGACATTGCAGTCTGTAAATTCCTTCTCAATCGGCATGTAGATCAACTGTACATGCAGATTGGACAGTTCAATATACATATACTTCGTGTTCAGAAGTACTTTCTTGATTGGCATATTGCAGTCTTCAAAATACAACAACTGATTCAATATATTCGACAAGATCGAAAGAAACTCGCCCTTGTACAACTGCTTCTTCAAGAACTGACCGAGCGGCAACGTTGCAGGAATCTTGTAAGACAGAACACGCACGCCCTCTACAACACTCTGCTGACAGGTGGACTGGTTTCCAAGGAAAAATGCATTAAATCCTTCCATCTCTGTCTGATTTACGATCACGGTATCTTCTATTCTGAAATTCAAATTAAATTCGTCATAACTTTCCTGTACTTGATCCACGGTTTTTCCCCCTGTTACATTTTATTGCAAGTGAAACTCTGATATCGCACCTTCAATCGTCTTATCAGCAGCTTCCTTACCATATTTTTCAACATCCATACGGCTCTTCGCCATATGCGTCAGATTTCCGTTTCCGTTGACACAGCCACCCTGACATGCCATGCCCTCCATGAAGTTTCCATCCAACATATTTCTGCGCAGCTTCAACAGCGCAATCTTACATTCTTCAATACCATCGCAGACAACCGGCTTCAATTCGAAGTCCTCTGCACCCTGTTCTTTCATTCCCTGCTTCACAGCACTGCTCAGACCGCCTGTGTGAGCAAAGATACGTCCAAAGTAAGAAGCATTCTCCAGACTTTCCTCTTCCAGTGTCGTGATGTCGATCTCCCGGCTGTCAAGCACTGCCTGCAGCTCTTCAAAAGTCAGTGCACTGTCGATATACGGTGCAACCGTCTCCTTGCGGATCTCCATCTTCTTTGCGGTACACGGTCCGATAAATACGACCTTCGCCGTCGGATCCTGCTCCTTAATATGTTTACCGATCATCGCCATCGGTGACAAAGTAGAAGATACATATGGCAACATATCCGGGAAGTTCTTCTCCACATAGGATACAAATGCCGGACAGCATGAACTCGTCAGCATACCCTTCTCCCGCAGCTCCTGTGATTCATGCCAGGTTGTCATATCTGCACCAAGCGCAACCTCCACAACTTCATCAAAGCCAAGCGCCTTGATTCCGCTGATGACCTGTCCACGCTTCGCGTAAATAAACTGTCCCGCGATTGCAGGTGCAACCGCCGCGTAGACCTTATAATTCTTGCCATGGTCACTGTCCTTGATCATGTTGATGACCTGTAATATGTATGATTTCTCATTGATGGCACCAAACGGACACTGATATACGCATGCGCCACACGCGATACATTTATCGTTATCAATCTTCGCTTCCTGATCCTCGTTCATCGTGATCGCGCCAATCTTACATGCCTGCTGGCATGGACGCTTAAAATCTGAAATGGCACTGTACGGACATGCCTTTGCACAGGCACCACACTCTTTACATTTCGACTTGTCGATATGGGCTTTCTGATGCTCATCAATCGTGATCGCACCAAACTTACACGCATCCGCACAGCGGTGTGCCAGACAGCCACGACAATGCTGTCCGACTTCATATCCGCCAACCGGACACTCATCGCAGGCGATCTCCATGACTTCAATGACATTGTCATTGTCCGGATTTCCGCCCATTGCCATCTTGACCTGTTCACTCACGATCGCACGTTCCTTGAATACGCAGCAACGCATCGTTGGCTTCTTGCCCGGAATAATCTTCATTGGAATATCCAGGATTTCTTCGAGCAGTGTGCCATCCCATGCCATACGCGCAACTTCGCGCAACACTTCATAACGAAAATATTGGGTTCTGGTGTCAAATTTTCTCATATTCTTTGTAGAGAGCATTCTCTCCTTCTCCTAATTCTATGTCATATCTTAAAACATATATAATTATCTTAATATTTCTGATAATTTCTGTCAACGGAAACCGCATATTTTTAAATATTTTTTAGTGAAGCTCTCCTTGTCCCTGTGAAAGCATCTCTTCTTTGACTTCATACAGTTTTTTCGACAGATCAACGTAATGGATATGCGGATTCGTAAATCGCTGTTCCTCCTCCCAGATCTGATGGTCAAGCTGTTCTGTCACATATGCTTTGATTGCATCAAGCTCCGGCTTGTCATAAACCAGCTTTCCATCGCGGAAGATCGGCACCTGCAGCTCCTTCACATCCACATTTTCAAACTTCATCTTCTTCCAAGGCTTCACCGGATCCACGTAGGCAAATGGTTCATCTCCGTTTACTTCCTCGTCGTACATCGTGATCAAATCGGCAAGCGCATATCCGGTCTCACGGCTGTAAATACGCCACAGCTTCTTTCTGCCCGGATTCGTGATCTTTTCAACGTTCTCAGAGATCTTGATCTTCGGCACAAATTCCCCGGCATCATTCTGCACAGCAGCAAGCTTGTAGACACCACCAAAGACCGGATCGGATTTCGACGTGATCATACGTTCTCCGACGCCGTAGGAATCAATGCTTGCGTTCTGCTTTTTCAGTGACTGCATCAGAAATTCATCGACACTGTTCGACACGACGATCTTGCAGTCCTTCATATCATGTGCATCGAGTGTCTTACGGATTTTCTTCGAGAAATATGCCAGATCACCGCTGTCAATGCGGACACCCTTCAGGCGTTTCCCGGCAGGCTCTAACACTTCCTTTGCGACACGGATGGCATTGACCAGACCGCTGTTTAAGATATCATAGGTATCGATCAGCAATGTACAGTTGTCCGGATAGACCTCTGCATATGCCTTAAACGCTTCGTATTCATTGTCAAAAAACTGAATCCAGCTATGTGCCATCGTACCGATTGCAGGTACGCCAAACCGTTCATCTGCCATGACCGTTGCTGTCGCAGCCGCGCCACCGATATAGGCTGCTCTTGCACCAAGAATCGCTGCATCACCACCATGTGCACGTCTCGCGCCAAACTCCATAACAACCGCACCACTCTCAGCCGCTGTCCGGCAGATGCGGGAGGCTTTTGTGGCAATCAGCGACTGGAAATTCATCGTAAGCAGCAGCATCGTCTCAATTAACTGTGCCTCGATCACCGGTGCCGTCACCGTGACAATCGGAGTATTTGGATAACAGATCGTGCCTTCCGGCAACGCATCAATATTTCCTGTAAACTTAAAATCAGCAAGATACTGCAGGAATCCTTCTGAGAACTCGCCCTTGCTCCGCAGGAATTCGATATCCTCCTTAGAAAAATGCATGTTCTCAATGTATTCGATCAACTGTTCCAATCCGGCAGACACAACAAATCCACCATTATCTGGATTCTTCCGGTAGAACATATCGAATACAACCATCTTATCTTTGAACCCTTTTTCAAAATATCCGTTGGACATTGTCAGCTCGTAATAATCCATCAGCATTGTCAGATTTCTCATAGAATAAACCTCTCTATTAAAAAACTGCTGCACCAAAGCGTTTGGTGCAACAGCCTTTGTTTTATTATTTCGTCTTAGTTATTAAATCCACGATAGATGATATCAGATCTCTTTGGTCCGTTGGAAACCATCGTGATCGGGAATCCGATCTGCTCTTCGATAAACTCGATATACTTACGACAGTTCTCTGGAAGATCCTCATACTTCTTAATTCCGCGGATATCCTGCTTCCATCCCGGAAGTACCTTATATACAGGTTTTGCTTTCTTTAACTTTGCAGTTGTAGGGAAGTCCGTTGTTACCTCTCCGTCAATGTCATAGCCGACACAAACCGGAATCTCATCGAGATAACCAAGTACATCCAATACGGTAAATGCAACATCAGTTGTTCCCTGAATCCGACAACCATACTTAGATGCGACACAGTCAAACCAACCCATACGTCTTGGACGTCCGGTTGTTGCACCAAACTCGCCTCCATCACCACCACGGCGGCGAAGCTCATCCGCTTCTTCTCCGAATATCTCACTGACAAATTCACCTGCTCCAACAGCGGATGAATATGCCTTACATACTGTTACGATCTGCTTGATCTCATATGGAGGAATACCTGCTCCAATCGCGCCATAAGCAGCCAGTGTGGAAGAAGATGTTACCATCGGATAGATACCGTGATCCGGATCCTTCATGGAACCAAGCTGTCCCTCTAAGAGGATATGCTTTCCTTCCTTGATTGCATTATACAAATAAGCAGATACATCACATACGAACGGAGCTACCATCTCCTTGTACTCCATCAATGTGTTGTACACTTCATCCACGGTCAGAAGCGGCTTCTTGTACAGATACTCTAACAATACGTTCTTCGATGCGATCACACGCTCGATCTTGTCGCGCAAGGCTGCCTCATCGTCAAACAGCTCACTTACCTGAAAACCAATCTTTGCATATTTATCTGAATAAAACGGTGCAATACCGGACTTTGTAGAGCCGAAAGACTTTCCTGCCAGTCTCTCTTCTTCATATGCATCAAATAATACATGATATGGCATTACCATCTGTGCACGATCCGATACGAGGATCTTTGGCATCGGAACGCCCTTGTCTGTAATTGACTTTACTTCATTGAACAACACCGGGATATTCAATGCAACACCATTTCCGATAATGCTGGTTGTATGGTCATAAAATACGCCGGAAGGAAGTGTATGCAATGCAAACTTTCCATAGTTATTCACGATTGTATGACCTGCATTTGCTCCACCCTGAAAACGCACGATAATATCTGCCTTCTCTGCGAGCATGTCTGTAATTTTACCTTTTCCTTCGTCACCCCAATTGGCGCCTACTACTGCCTGTACCATAGTCTAACCTGTTACCTCCGTTTTTATCACTTTGCAATTAATAGTGTATCGACCGCAGTCGACCTTTCTATTCTACTTTATTTTTACAATAAAATCAATACGCATCGACGATTACGCATCTTATACGTTAATCTCTGCCTTTACGCCGAGGATATCTTTGTTTGCATCGAGAATTGGCTGAATCTGCTCTGCCAGGAACTCGGCTGTCTGCTCCGGTGCACGACCAACAAAGTTCTTTGGATCAAGCAGAGCTTCGATCTCTTCGCGTGTCATGCCAAATGCAGAATCGCATGCGATCAGCTCTACCAGGTTATTCTCGTTTCCATACTTCTTCACCTGCTCACCCGCGATCATCGAATACTCACGGATCTTCTCATGCAGCTCCTGACGATTTCCGCCACGCTTTACGGCATCCATCATGATGTTCTCGGTTGCCATGAAAGGAATCTCCTTCATGAAATGCTGGTAGATCACCTTGTCATATACGACAAGTCCATCTACGACATTCAAGTACAGATCCAGAATACCATCGATGGCAAGGAATGCTTCCGGTACAGAAATTCGCTTATTTGCAGAATCATCCAGTGTACGCTCAAACCACTGTGTACTTGCCACAATTGCCGGATTTAAAGCATCTGCCATCACATAGTCAGACAGGGATGCGATACGCTCACTACGCATAGGATTCCGCTTATATGCCATCGCTGACGAACCAATCTGGTTCTTCTCGAACGGCTCTTCTACTTCCTTCAGATGCTGAAGAAGACGGATATCGTTAGAGAACTTATGGGCTGACATCGCAATGCCGGAAAGTACATTTAAGACTCTCGCATCGACCTTTCTGGAATAAGTCTGTCCGGAAACCGGATAGCAGGCTGCAAATCCCATCTTCTCAGCAATCTTTCCATCGATTTTCTTCACGGTCTCATGGTCGCCCTCAAACAGCTCTAAGAAACTTGCCTGTGTACCGGTTGTTCCCTTACAGCCAAGCAGCTTCTGCTGTCCGATCATATATTCAAGGTCTGCTAAATCCAGCAGTAACTCCTGCATCCAGAGTGTCGCACGCTTACCAACTGTCGTTGGCTGTGCAGGCTGGAAATGTGTAAATGCCAGAGTCGGAAGATCCTTATAGGTATCTGCAAACTTTGCAAGCTCATTGATGACATTGATCAGCTTTGTACGAACGAGCTTCATTGCCTCTGTCATAATGATGACATCTGTGTTATCGCCAACATAACAGCTTGTTGCACCCAGATGGATGATACCTGCTGCCTTCGGACACTGCTGTCCATATGCATACACATGACTCATAACGTCATGACGCACGAGCTTCTCACGCTCTCTTGCCACATCGTAGTTGATATCCTCTACATGGCTTTTCAGTTCTTCGATCTGCTCGTCTGTGATACGTGGGTTGCCATCGGCATCTTTTAGTCCAAGCTCCTTTTCGGTCTCAGCAAGTGCGATCCATAATTTTCTCCATGTCTTGAACTTCATGTCCGGGGAGAAGATATACTGCATCTCCTTGCTTGCGTATCTCTCTGAAAGTGGGCTTACATACTTGTCTCTGCTCATAAAAACCTCCAAATTTATATATTTTCCTCATATGTTCTTCTATTATACACCTTATGCGTCATATTCGCCACGAATATCTTCTTTTGGTGGATCAATTGGCCATTTTCCTGTGAAACAGCCCTGACAGAACTGTCTGCCGCCGGTCAGTTCTGGCAGCCGTTCCAGCTTCAGATAGCCAAGGGAATCCGCACCGATGATCTGACGGATTTCCTCAATGGTACGGTTGTATGCGATCAACTGGTCACTGTCCGGCACATCCGTTCCGAAATAACACGGATACAGGAATGGTGGAGATGAAATCCGCACATGGACTTCCTTCGCACCGGCTTCCTTCAGCATACTGACGATCCGGTCACTCGTCGTTCCACGCACGATGGAATCATCGATCATGATCACACGTTTTCCTGCAACTGCATCCTTTAACACGTTTAACTTCACGCGCACACTGGATTCACGCTGACTCTGCTTCGGCTTGATAAAGGTTCGTCCAACATAGCCATTTTTTACGAAAGCAGTTCCGTATGGAATACCGGATTCGAGCGAATAGCCAAGTGCCGCTGCATTTCCGGATTCCGGTACACCAACAACCAAATCCGCGTCCACCGGGCTGTCCTTTGCGAGACATCTTCCGGCAATGATACGCGACTGATATACACTCATCCCATCAATCACACTATCCGGTCTTGCAAAATAAATATATTCAAACACACATCTGCCGTGTTCCTTCTGGCACAGCTCTCTGTGACTTTCAATCCCTTTTTCCGGTGATATAACAACCATCTCACCCGGTTCCACATCCCGAACAAATTCTGCACCGATTGTATCAAGTGCGCAGCTTTCCGATGCAAGCACGTACGCATTGTCGCGTTTTCCGATGCAGAGTGGACGGAACCCAAACGGATCACGGGCACCGATCAGTTTTCTCGGACTCATGACAATCAGGGAATAGGAACCGACCAGCTTCTTCATGGCATTTTGAACTGCTTCCTCTGCCGAAGATGTCTTTACACGTTCCCTGGCAATATGATATGCGATCACCTCGGAGTCGATCGTCGTCTGGAAGATTGCACCATCATGTGCGAGTTCTCTTCGAAGCTCCGGTGCATTGACGAGATTCCCGTTATGTGCCAGGGCAAGGGTACCCTTGATATAATTCAGTACAAGCGGCTGTGCATTCTCTCTGGTACTCGCACCGGCTGTTGAATATCGTACATGACCAACTCCGATATTGCCTTTGAGCTTATCTAAGTCTTCCTGCGTGAAGACTTCATTTACAAGTCCCATACCTTTGGAAGAAAGGACCTTGCCCTTTGGTCCTTCGGTATCCGATACTGCAATACCACAGCTCTCCTGTCCCCGGTGCTGCAAAGCGAACAACCCGTAGTAAATCGTTCTAGCCACATCGTGTCCGTCAAAATCATACATGCCGAAGACTCCACATTCTTCGTGCAGGCCATCATCCTGATAGTGTTCCATTACATCACTCATATCGCACGTTCCTCTCATTATAATCTTATTATCCGCATATCGCTTCTTTTTTTGATAATTTTTTCAAACCTTGCTTATTATAACCTAGATAACTTAAAGTATCAAACAGTTTATGTGTTTTTTTCGAGTTTTCGTGAATTTATATAGCGTTTCACTTGTTTTTTTGATATAATAGTGCCAATCTAATAAAAATTCCAAGCTGGAGGGTTCGTATGCAGGAAAAAAGAAAGAACGTCAGACTTCCAATCAAACTCAAATTGGAAGTTTCTAATTTATTTAAGCAGGATGGTGTAAAAATCGAAAATCTTGATGCCGAAATCGAGGTCTTCGATATATCCAAAGCTGGTATCGGCTTTATGTCCCTGTCCAAGCTTCCGGTCAATTATTATTTCAATGCAACGATTGAATTCGAGAACCGGGAAGAAGTAATCTTATCCGTTGTGAAGATTCTGTATGTAACACCAATTGGCAACGCCGGCTATCGTTATGGCTGTGAGTTCGTCGGTCTGCCGTCTATGTACGATTACATATTTGAGGAGTATGCGCAGAACCTGTAAGTATTCCAATTCCGTTATATAGAAAAAGAAAGAACTGTACACGCATTTTCGTGAACAGTTCTTTTTTTTATTCTGTTCCCTCAACCGGGGGATTCACCGACTCTGGTGGCTGATATTCTTCAAACACCAGCTCTTCTCCTCTGTGGAACGCTTCTGTACTGTCCTTCTTAAACAGGACAATCAACGTCTGGAACAACAGCTTGATATCCAGCCAGAAGCTGTATTCTTCAATATACGTCAGATCTAAGATCAGCTTATCCTTCGGGGATGTGTTATACTTTCCGGCAATCTGCGCATGTCCGGTGATACCTGCTTTCACACGCAGACGGTACTCGAACTCTGGCAGAACCGATGTATAGTTAAATACGTTTGCCAGCATCTCCGGTCTTGGTCCAACGACACTCATATCCCCCTTTAATACATTGAAAAACTGTGGGATCTCATCCAGCCGGTATTTCCGCAGGAATTTTCCGACACGCGTCACACGCTCATCATCTTCCACCACAGAATAATTCTCTACATTCTCCCGCATTGTGCGGAACTTGTATACAGAGAAGATCTTTCCGTCCCGCGTCGCACGGTTCTGCTTAAAAATGAGGCTTCCGTGGTCATCGAGTTTGATCATAATGCTGACAACCAGCATAATCGGCGAGGTAAGGATCAACGCAATCACAGAGATTACAATATCCATCGCCCGCTTGATAAACCGCTGCTCCAGAGTCAGCCCCTTGGAATAATTACAGTATACCGATACGTCGTCTAAGATAAAATGCTTCGCACTCTTCTCGATCACATCATGCATATCCGGGTTGAAATACACATTCTTCATATTCTGGTAACAGTACTCTAAGATCTTTGTCCGATCCTGCACCGGAACGTCATAGATAAATATCGTATCATGCTCCAGAATGTATTGCTTGAGGTTTGCGTCCCGATAGTCCGCTACCTTGTTTACCTTGTATTGCAGCTTGTATTTTAAAACGCCGCGCACAATCTCATTTAAGCTCTGCTGGGAAGATGTAATGATAATACAATCCTCCGGCTGATAGATCTTAAAATACAAATGATTGCCGCCATACACGAAAATCAGGATCGTCACAAACTGGATTGCAATAATCGGCAAAAGCAGATATGGCTGTTCCAGCTTGAAGCTCTGGTTTTTCATCTGGTTTGTATTCATGATCGACAGAACGATCACAGAAATCACATCTGTAAATACCTGATTCAAAAACAGGGACAGCACGATCGGTTTACTCTTTCGTTTTCCTATGTCGTAATGTCCATAGATCGTCGAAAACATATAATGCATTACTACATACGCTGCGATTGTAATACCGGATGTTCGCGACAGATTCCACAGCTGCCAGTTTGATTTCGCATAAATTCCATACAATACAAAGAACAATATCAAATTCAAAATCGCCTTGAGAAGAAATACAAGTGAAGTCTCAAGTTTTCTGGTATTATTCATTCTATATCCTTACTGTACTTCGTATCCTTTGCTTCGGATAACATCGACTACCGCATCTACATGTTCTTTACAGATTTCATCGGTCTTGGCTTCCACCATCACACGGATCAGTGGCTCTGTACCACTCTGGCGAAGTAGAATTCTTCCATCATCTCCAAGTGCTTCCTCCACCTTCTTTGCGGCTGCAAGTACATCTGCGTCTTCCATAACTTCTTTCTTACTTGTAACTTTAACATTCACCAGAAGCTGTGGGTAGATCGTCAGTCCGCGTGTCAGTTCAGAAAGCGGCATCTTCTCTTCCACCATTGCTTCCATGATCTTCAGGGATGTCAGAACGCCATCACCCGTTCTTGCATTCTTCGAGAAAATGATATGTCCACTCTGCTCACCGCCGAGGATATATCCGTTCTCCATCATACACTCATAGACATATTTGTCTCCGACTGCAGTCTTCTCATAGCCGATGCCTTCTGCATCTAATGCCTTGTACAGACCAAGGTTTGACATGACGGTTGTCACGACTTTGTTATTGTTCAGTCTGCCACGGTCACGCAGATATTTTCCACAGATGTAGATGATCGCATCGCCATCCACCAGATTACCCTTCTCATCAACAGCCAGACAACGGTCTGCATCGCCATCATAAGCAAATCCTGCATCTAAATTATTTTCTACAACAAACTTCTGCAGCCCCTCAATATGGGTAGAACCACAGTTCGTATTGATATTCGTACCATCCGGTGTGTTATTGATGACATATGTCTTCGCGCCAAGTGCATCGAACACTGCTTTCGCAACCGTCGAAGATGCACCGTTTGCACAGTCGAGTCCGACACGCAGATTCTTGAATGCACGTGTTGGGAGTGTCATCAGATAACCGATATAACGGTTTCTACCCATCGAATAATCCGTCGTCCGTCCAATCTTTTCTTTCGTTGCAAATGGAATCTCCGGTACCAGTCCATCGATATAATCCTCAATCAACTTTTCAACAGCCGCATCCATCTTTGCACCGTGACTGTTAATGATCTTGATTCCGTTATCATAAAATGGGTTGTGGCTCGCAGAAATCATAATTCCACAGTCAAACTCATCGGCACGCACGATATAGGACACACTCGGTGTCGGTGTGACATGCATCAAAAATACATCCGCGCCACTCGCTGTCAGTCCGGCAACTAAGGAATACTCAAACATATAGCTCGAACGTCTCGTGTCTTTTCCGATGACGATTCGTGCCCGGTCATCCCCCTGCTTCTCCTTACCAAAATAATATCCGAGATATCTTCCGACCTTGTACGCATGTTCCACTGTCAGGTCTACATTTGCCTCACCGCGGAATCCGTCTGTTCCGAAATACTTTCCCATTATTTTCCCCTTTCAATTTAGCTGTCTAAATTTTATCTTCATCGTTTTATGCACGTGTGCATTATTCTTATTATATTCTTTTTTCTCTTACTTGTAAAGAATTGGCATAGCAAAGCGGTTCTCACTCTTTTTTATCCGGCTCTGTCTGTGCAGATTCCTCTGGATAATGCAGTGCATACCGGCTATACAGATCTTCAAGATCAATATCATCTTCCGTGTAAGCAGTCTCCTCGTCACGCTCTTCATCCATCGCGTCATCGTCATCACTCGGCTGGTTTGCCATTTCCTCAATGTTGATCTGCGGCAGCATAATATCAAGCGCCTGCTGCTGGTTTAAGATCTCCACATGCTTCAAACTTCCGCCAAACTCCCCATCGAGTGTCCATGCGATCTCCTGTTCTCCATCTACAACAACACGGGACGCCTTGCATTCAAAGAACATCTCATTTCCCTCAACTTCATTTTGCAGAAGTCCACGGATGATCTGCTGCATCTCCGCCGGTGTTGATGGCATCTTGATAAAGAGGCAGTCAAATTTTCCGTCATCCAACACGACATGCTTGGCTCCTCGCAGCTTGAATCCGCCAACCGAAAGCGTATTGGTCACCATACCATACAGATATTTTCCAGTGATGACCTTCTCGTCAAACTGTGCCGTCAGATTAAAGCCTTTATAATTTCCGATATTTTTAATTCCTTCAATAATATATGCCGAATGTCCGATTGCCTTCTTCAGGGACTGATTCGTATTATATGACACATCGGTGAAAATACCGAATGCCGCAATGTAGATAAACGACTTGTCCGCGAACTGTCCGATATCAACCTTCGTACATTTTCCATTTACAATCTGATTTGCCGCTTCAATGGGTTTTCTTGAGATACGAAGGCTTCGTGCGAAATCGTTTGTCGTTCCAACCGGGATATAACCAAGCGGCACTTTTTTGTGTCCCATCTTGGAGTATCCGCAGACCGTGTTATCGAGCGTTCCATCGCCACCTGCGCACACGATCAGATCGTAATCTTCGCCGTCGACACGCACCTTGCGTTCTGCATCCTCCGGTCCCTGTGTCGGATACGTCACGACCTCGTATCCAGCCTGTGAAAATACCATGATAATCTCAAACAAATCATTTCTTATCGCCGTTCGTCCGGCTTTCGGATTGATAATAAATAACAAGCGTTTCATGGCTTCCCTCCATTATCCTTTATCGTCTGGCAAGATATGCATCCAAGCCTTTTTTCCGCAGCTTACATGCAGGGCAGTTGCCACAGCCATCGCCCTTGATGCCATTATAACATGTTAATGTCATATTGCGAACCAGATCAAATCCACCGAGCTTATCGGCAAGCTCCCATGTCTCTTCCTTGTCAATCCACATAAGCGGTGTGATAATGTCAAATTCATAATCCATCGCCAGATTTAAAGATACATTTAAGGACTTGATAAACTCATCTCTGCAATCTGGATAACCAGAGAAATCACTCTGGGATACACCCGTCAGGATATCCGTGACACCCTTCTGCTTTGCGAATACCGCTGCAAATGTCAAAAACAGCATATTTCTTCCATCGACAAATGTATTTGGTGTACCCTCTGCCGGTGCATCGCTGTCCACCTTCATATCATCACGGGTCAGAGAATTCGGTGCGAGCTGATTTAACAATGTCATATCCATGATTGTCTGCTCCACATCCAGCTTCTCACAGATTTCCTTCGCTGCATCAAGCTCTGCCACATGTCTCTGGTGATAATCAAACGATACGGCATACACCTTCTTATAATGTTTCTTCGCATACAGCAGACAGGTTGTGCTGTCCTGTCCTCCACTAAATACAACAACGGCTGCTTCTTTGTTCTTCTTATGCTGCATAATAATCACTCCTTCTTATCCTCTGTTTTCATCTTCTATGTTCAGCTCTTATTTCAGTAACATCATCAGTTTGTTCTGCAATGTCTCATTCTTCTCGAACTCACCGGTAAATGTCGTCGTGAACGTCTTTGCACTTGCGTTCCGGATACCTCTAGCTGTCATACAGCTATGGCTTCCCTCGATCACAACTGCCACATCCTCACTTCCAGTCACCTTACTCATAATATATGCGATATCGGTACCGATTCTTTCCTGCAACTGTAAGCGTTTTGCGACCATATCTGCAATCCGTGCGATCTTGCTAAGTCCGAGCACTTTTCCCTTCGGAATATAAGCGACTGATACATGCATGTCATACATCAGTGCCATATGGTGCTCACAATAACTGAACACCTCGATATCCTTGACCAGGACCATGTCACTCGTATCCTTGCCCGGACGCTCGAACGATTTGTTGAACATCTCTGCAATCTCATCGTTCGTATAGTTCATTCCTTCAAATACTTCCTCATACATGCGGGCAACCCGGTCGGGTGTTTCCTTTAATCCTTCTCGGTCGGGATCATCGCCAAGGGCAACTAAAATCCCGCGGATATGTTCTTTGATTGCTTCTTTATCGATTGCCATCTTATACTCCTTTTTTCTCCGGATCCCAGATGTATTTGTGCATCTGTAGCTGTAACCGGACATCCTTCATGTTTTCCTGTATCATGTACTCTACGATCTGTGCCGGTGTGATCGCTGAAAATGCGGAACTCAAATATACGGTTGCCTTCGCACACAGATCATATGTCTCAATGATCTTCTTCGCCGTTTCCAGATCTCTTGTCGACGAAACAACGAATTTCACTGCATCCTGCGGTTTTAACCATGCGTAATTTTCTGTGCGCATAAACTGCTCCATCCCACTGTCTGGAAGCTTATAGTCAAGCGTCATGCAGACATTCTCTGGGCGTGCATCGTATCCGGCAATATCCACGCTTCCGTTCGTCTCGATCTCTACGCGCAGGGCTTTATCCGCTGACAGAAGTGTGATCAACCATTCAATTTCCGGCTGGATCAACGGCTCTCCGCCCGTCAGCGTCACATTTTTCACGCCACAGGATTTGATATACGCATAGATTTCTTCCGCACTCATACTCTTGTATGGCACCTGCGGTTCATTCGCCCATTTCGTATCACAGTATCCACAAGTAAGATTACATCCGGCAAACCGGATAAAGCATGCAAGCTCTCCAGCATGGGTTGCCTCGCCGTTGATACTGACAAACGTTTCTACTACTTTATACTTTCCCATATTACTCCATATATGCGGCACAGTTATTTGGTGTCTCATACACCGTTGCCTTTAAGACATGATAGCCTTTTCCTTTCATCTCGTCATAGAAGAACTTTGCAAAGTTCTCTGCAGTCGGTCGGAACATCACTTCTACAACCTTGAAATGCTCTTCTTCGAGCACATCCAGCGTTCTGCGTTTCAGACTTCCAATCTCCACGATCAGACAATGGTCGAGTGCATCTGCGATGTTCTTCAGATCTGTTTTTAATTTGGAGAAATCCACGATCATACCACGGTTATTTCCTCCCATCTCCAGACTGTTGCTTCCTACCTCGATTTCCACTGTCCAGTGATGTCCATGAATGTTTGAACATTTTCCCTCATAGCCTGCCAGAAAATGTGCACTGTCAAAGCTGGCATTTGTCTTTAATGTATACATACGAAAACTCCCTTCAATAAAAAATGCGGGCGCACAAAGCACCCGCAACATAAACTCTGTCATTTATGGTTTGCCCTAGTTTTGTTTAACGGCAGGATGGTGCGAATGAACTGCCGCGCGTATTCTCAACGCGTCTATGTTATTAAATATTCAAAAACTTCTTTACTTCTGCAAGCATGTCTTCCTTGTCGCAGACGATATCGTGACGAACCTCTGCCTGACGGATGTCTTCGATTGCCTGTGGTACCTTCACGCCAGAAAGCTTATTCAGCTCATCGACAAGTTCGAAATCAGACTGCTTGTCATATGCACTGTCGATTGCATTCATAACGCTTCTCGTAAACTTGTATGGGCTTGCTGTACTTGCGATCACAGTTGGTGTTGTATCGCCAGTCTCCTTCACATACTTGTCATATACCGATGCTGCTACGGCTGTATGGGTATCCATGATGTACTGATCGGACTCATATACACGCTTGATCGTAGCGGCTGTCTCTGCCTCAGATGCATAATTTCCGTAGAAGTCTGCCAACTGCTTCTTCATATCGTCTGTGATCGTGTAAGCACCCTTGCCGTTTAATGCCTGCATCAAAGCCTTGTTCTTCTCTGCATCATTGCCTGCGATACGGTAGATCAGACGCTCCAGATTGCTGGAGATCAGAATATCCATAGAAGGAGAAGTTGTTAAGATGAACTCTCTCTTTCTGTCGTATGTACCTGTACGGAAGAAATCGTACAGAACCTTATTCTCATTCGATGCACAGATAAACTTGTTGATTGGAAGTCCCATCTGCTTTGCATAGAAAGCAGCTAAGATATTTCCGAAGTTTCCGGTTGGAACAACGACATTGATCTTGTCGCCAGCCTTGATCTCTCCATTTGCAACGAGTCTTGTATATGCATATACATAATATACCATCTGTGGTACAAGACGTCCGATATTGATGGAGTTTGCAGAAGAGAACTGATATCCCTTGGATGCCAGATACTCGTTCAACTCCTTGTCAGAGAACATCTTCTTGACGCCTGTCTGTGCGTCATCAAAATTACCTGTGATACCGATGACACATGTATTATCACCCTTCTGGGTTACCATCTGCTTTTCCTGAATTGGGCTTACACCATGCTTTGGATAAAATACGATGATCTTCGTTCCCGGTACATCTGCAAATCCTGCAAGTGCAGCCTTACCTGTATCACCGGAAGTAGCAGTCAGAATCACGATCTCATTCTTCACATCGTTCTTCTTTGCTGAGGTTGTCAGCAGATATGGAAGAATGGAAAGTGCCATATCCTTAAACGCGATTGTTGCGCCATGGAACAGTTCCAGATAATACGCACCTGCCTTATGTACGAGCGGTGCAATCTCCTTTGTATCGAACTTCGAATCATATGCACTGTTGATACAATGACGAAGCTCTTCTTCTGTGAAGTCTGTCAGCATCAGCTTCATAACCTGATATGCAACCTCACGGTAATCCATCTTGGAAAGCTCTTCCAGGCTCTTGTCAAATGCCGGAATTGTATCCGGTACAAATAAGCCACCCTCGTTTGCAAGTCCTTTCAAAATCGCCATAGAAGCGGTCGCTGTCTCTTGTGCATTTCTTGTACTTCTGTAAACCAGTTCCATCTTTTTCTCCTTTTATTCAACTACCAGATAGGCAGAGGTTGTTCTCATGTTAAAGTTCAAAGCTTCCTGATGTGTATTGCAGAACACATCGAAATGATTTCCTGTGATCGCACCACCACGATCCTGTACTTCATAGATCTGTCCATCGATCATGATCTTTGTACCAAACGCAAAATTCTTCGGTGCAGCAATTGTCCATCCGGCTGTCGCACGTGCACCACTTGCTGTGATCGGATTCTCCATATTGCTCCACTTACCACAACAGATTGGACATGGACAGTATGCAGTCAGCAGGTATTCACCCAGATACTGATACTTTCCGTTCGCATCGGCTGGTACATACGTCGGTGTAGAAGCGGTTGTCGTAGTAGTTGTTGTATCGGTCTCTGCGGATGCCACAACGACGGCATTCGGATCGTACTCGCCAATCTCACCCGGTCCGCTATGCACAGCGGTCAATGCCTCCAAAGCCGCCTGATCCCGTTTATCCTGTCTTCTGGCTGTCAGAATCTCATCAATCTGCTGTTCTGCACGCTCTAACTGTGCAAGCTGGTCTGTCTCATAATTTACGTTTACCATATCATTGTAGCTGATTGCAGTACTTGCAAACAGATCTCCTGAAAATGGTTCTTTATCCTTCGTCAGATCTGCAACGGTCATCATAACACCGGTTGCAACCTCACGATTTGCGATCCGGTCTGCCAGTGAGACTGCACAGACAATGACCAATGCAAGTGCCACAGCGCCAGCACCTACATACTTTCCGTATGCCTGCAGGAAACTTTTCATTTTCCCCGGTTCTCTCTGTTTCTTATCCTTTTTTTCTTTGGAATCCATATTCAATTCAATCGTTGCGATTTTACCTGCGTCCATATTGTTCCTATTCTCCTCATGCAATTCCGATTTGGAATTTATGATAAAATTGTTACAAAAAGGTTACATTTACACTTTCATGATTATAATTCAAGAATGCCGTTCGGTCAAGTAATTTCGCGACTTTTTCACGACTTTTTTCGATCGGCAGACTGGACTTTTTCCTGTGCAGCCGTTATACTGATTTTATGTGCGGATTTTGTATTTTTATGGCACATAATATCACGGAAAGGATTTCCCCTCACTCAGATTATGGCAGCTTTACCTGGTATCTATACAGCAACCAAAAAAGATGGCAGCACCTATTACCGTGCTTCCATCACATATCTGAAAAAACATATCAGCCTTGGCAGCTTCGCAACAGAGGAGCTTGCTTCGCGCACCTACAGGGAAGCACGCCTGATCTTGGATCACGCAGAGATCACGCTGTCAGAATACAGCCTGTTTTCCTGCCTTTCCCATGACAAATTCGTATGTCTCATCAACTTCCGCGACAACGGCATTTATTTCAAAACACCGATCTACCTGCGCAGAAAATATTTTGAATACCATATGTCTGCCACAGAGATTCTGAAGTTCGACCGGGATGATCTGTTCTTCTATGCATCTAAGAAAATCCAGAAAAAAGGCGGTTATCTCTTCGTCAGCGACTACGGAAGCCAGTACAGCATCCTGTCCCGCTACGGCATCCGTCCGTTTTCTGTCTACGGCAGAGACTACCGCATGACAAACGGCGATGCACTTGATTTCCGTTATTCCAACATCGAGATCATCAACCAGTATGCCGGCGTCCAGAGAAAAGAATCCGCTTCCGGTCAGGTGCAATACCAGACTAAAATCCACGTAAATGGCGATTTCATCGTCGGCACTTACGCAGACGAGATTTCCGCTGCCATCGCATACAACAAAGCGGCGGACACACTCGCAGCACATGGAATCAGTAAGGCATACGCCAGAAATTACATTGTCTCCATGACAAACGAGCAGTATCACACCGCTTATACTTCGATTTCTATCTCCAAAAAGCTTACAGCGCCTGCACCATAGCCGCAAGTGCATCGTAGGTTTCCACCATATTGATCTTCGCGCGCAGCTTCGCCGAATCCGGCATGCCCTGCGTGTACCAAGCCACATGCTTACGCATCTCATGTATCCCGGTGAATTCCCCTTTGTATTCCACCATCAAAGACGCATGGCGCAGCATCATCGCTTTCCGTTCTTCCACACTCGGCTTTTCCAGATGTTCTCCGGTTTTCAGGAAATGACTGATATCCTGAAAGATCCAAGGATTTCCTTTCGCCGCCCTTCCGATCATCACACTGTCACAGCCCGTCTGTGCCCGCATTGCAAGCACATCCTCCGCACAGGTAATGTCACCGTTGCCAATTACCGGCACAGACACTGCTTCTTTGACCTGCCGGATCACATCCCAGTCTGCCTGTCCGTGATAATACTGTTCTCTTGTTCTTCCATGCACCGCGATTGCAGAAACGCCTGCCTGCTCCGCGATCCGTGCCACCTCCAGCGCATTGATATGCTCTGCATCAAAGCCTGCCCGGATCTTGATCGTAACTGGAAGCGAAACCGCATGCACCAGTGCATCGACAATATCTCCGATCAATTCTGGCTGTTTCATCAGCGCGGAACCCTCGCCGTTGTTGACGATCTTCGGAACCGGGCATCCCATGTTGACATCGATAAAAGAAAATCCCTTATCCTCCAGTCTTTTTGCCTGTGATGCCATAAGCTCCGGTTCACTGCCAAAGATCTGCACGCCAATTGGCGCTTCCTCCGGTTTTGTCATAAGCAGCGGTCCCGTATTTTTGTTGTTATAATACATGCCCTTGGCACTCACCATCTCCGTGTATACGATATCACAGCCCATCTCTTTGCATAAGAGACGAAATGGCAGGTCACAGATACCTGCCATTGGTGCCAATGCGATTTTACCAGTAAAATCCATCGTTTCGTCCTTTATTGTTTCTCGTAAATTAACTGCAAGCCTTTCAGTGTGAGGTCTGCATCATAATAATCAATACAATCGGTATTCTCTGAAATCAGCTTACCAAGTCCGCCAGTTGCCACAACCTTGATGTTATCCAGTCCGGACTCTTCCTTGATCCTGCGGATAATATACTCAGTCTGACCAACATAGCCATAGAATACACCTGCCTGCATACTGCTGACTGTATCCTTTGCCAGAATCGTATCTGGTCTCTTGATTTCGATTTCTGGAAGCTTTGCAGTCCCGGACCAGAGTGCTGCTGCCGCCAGTCGGATTCCCGGCGATGTCGCCCCCGAATGGAACACGCCACCTTCCAATACCAGATCATGCGTCGTTGCAGTTCCAAAATCTACAACGATTACCGGGCCGCCATACAACTCATACGCAGCCACTGCATCGACCAGACGGTCGGCACCCAGTGTCTTTGGTTCCGGAATTGCAATATTGATTCCAGTCTTGATGCCTGGTGCAACAATAATCGGCTGAATGTTCAGATACTTGATGATACCACTCGTCAGAGAGTGCATAACCTTCGGTACAACGGACGCGATAATAACCGCATCGATCTCTGAAACATGTATATCCCGTACCCGAAGCCAATCCACAAAATACACGCCATACTCATCCGATGTACGTGCCGTACCAGTTGTGATACGGAACGTCTTGATCAGCTTTTTTCCATCAAACAGTCCTACTGTAATATTCGTATTTCCAACGTCTACTGCAAATAACATATATCTTCCCCTTAGCTAAGGAAAAATGTCTGAAAATACAGCTCCAGCTGTTCAAACAATTCCTTCTTTTCCTTTCTGATCTGCTTGATTTTTAAACCACAGCCAATCTCGTCGTACAGGATATCTTCCTCTGCCGCGTCAGTGACAATATTCAGGTTTCCCATACTGTCAAACACAAGCATAATGATTCCACCAACATCTTCTGTGAACAACGTGCACAGAATCCGAAGCTCTTTTTTAACCTCAGTCGGCAGATTGTCAAAATCTTCATTCAAATAATACTTCTGCGTGTACTTTGAAGCACTGCACAAAATAATTTCATCCTGATACATAATCGTTCCTCGCTTATCCAATCACATCTGCCATATCATAAAAGCCTGCCGGCTTTCCTGCCAGAAACTTTGCTGCTTCCACTGCGCCCTTGGCAAATACAGACTTCGAATAAGCCGTATGCTTAAACTCGATCACTTCGTCCACACCTGCAAAAATCACCTCATGCTCACCGACGATCGTTCCGCCACGTACCGCAGAGATACCAAGTTCTTTCTTGTCACGCTTCTTTCTTACCTGCGAACGGTCATAGACATACTCATACGCATTGTCTCTGGCGTCGTTGATCGCATCGGCAAGTGCCAGTGCTGTTCCCGATGGTGCATCCACTTTCTGATTATGATGCTTCTCTACGATCTCAATATCATAACCGGCTGGTGCAAATACATTTGCTGCATCCTTCAGGAGCTTCATCAACGTATTGATACCCAGACTCATGTTGGCAGACTTCAAGATTGCTACCTTCTCAGAGCAAAGAGATACCTTGTTGAGCTGCTCCGGGGAAAGTCCGGTCGTACAAAGTACAACTGGAACCTGCTTATCAACTGCATAATCAAGCAGCTTATCAACCGCAACGGCTGCTGCAAAATCAATAATCACATCTGCCTTGACATCACATGCGTTGATATCTGTAAATACCGGATATCCGTTTTCTCTATTATCTACGACATCAATGCCGGCAACGATCTCCACATCCGGATCTTCCTTGCAAAGTCCTGTGATGACCTGCCCCATCTTACCGTTACAACCATGCATAATCACACGAATCATTTGTTTTTCCTCCCGGTCTGTCTATCTGTATTACTGGATTTTTACACCAAATCCTGTCATTGCTTTCTTTAACTGCTCTGTATGCTCTGGCTCAAGCTCTGTCAGTGGCATACGAAGGTTGCCTTCGCAAAGTCCCATCAGTTCCACTGCCTTCTTGACAGGGATTGGGTTTACCTCACAGAACAGTGCCTCACACAGAGGAATTGCCTTGATCTGAATCTCTCTGGCTCCAACCACATCACCATCTAAGTACTTCTGTACCATATCATGTGTCTCCTTCGGAGCTACATTTGCAAGTACAGAAATCACGCCCTTTCCACCAAGGGACAGGATTGGCATAACCTGATCATCATTTCCAGAATATACATCGAGGCATCCATCTGCCAGGCTTACCAGACGTGCAACCTGTGACAGATTACCAGTTGCCTCCTTGATCGCTACGATATTTTTTACATTCTTAGCCAGATATACGGCTGTCTCCGGCTGGATGTTCGTACCGGTTCTGCTTGGTACGTTGTACATGATAATTGGAAGTGTCACGCTGTTTGCAACGGCTGTGTAATGTGCGATCAGACCTTTCTGTGTTGCCTTGTTGTAATATGGTGTTACAACAAGCAGACCATCCACGCCATACTTCTCTGCTTCCTGAGACAGATAAATAGCTGTCTCTGTACAATTTGAACCTGTTCCTGCAACAACCGGAATACGCTTGTTGACAACCTCTGCACAGAAACGAATACAGTCAAGATGCTCTTCATGGGATAAGGTTGAAGACTCACCTGTCGTTCCGCATACAACGATACAGTCGGTTCCACCAGCGATCTGATACTCGATCACGTCACGGAACTTATCATAATCCACCGAACCATCCTTCTTAAATGGTGTTACAATCGCAACTGCTGAACCTGTAAAAATTGACATCTTTCTCTTCCTCCTAAATAATTATAAGGTATAACCATAAATAAAGCTGGCACCCGATAAAGTGCCAGCTTGAAATGTCTCAATTCCGGTAGCGCTCCATCTGCATGCTTACAAATGACAGTCATACAATTCTTCATTGCACAACCAGGATTCCAGTGCTTAGACATCTGTCGTCCTTCGGCGGTTTCCCCTTTTCCATGCGATCCACTGCTCTAAGTCATCCCGCAAAGTACTCTTGAATTCCGCACCTCTACTCAATCAAAATCAAGGATAGTATATCATCGTTATACAGGTCTGTCAATCATTATTCCAAACATTCCATCTTGCTGACTGACACCTCGTATGCGACCTTATTGACTATCTCATCATTTCCTATTTTTTTCTGATATTCCCGGCTCTGGATACGTCCCCAGATTGCCACATGCTCACCAACTGCGAGCTTTCCTGCAAATCTGGCATTTCTGCCCCAGCAGATACAAGGAATATAATCTGATTTTCCGTATGCCCGGTTCACAGCGAGCAGAATATCTGCAATCTCTCTGCCAAGCGGCGTCATACGGTAGATCGGCTCTTTGCATATGTATCCGTCTAAGTATATCTGGTTCGGTTTGTTCTCCTTGTCATCCACCGCGTCGATCACCTCGATCTCACGTACAAACACAGACAGGATCAAACGGTTCTTGTTCTCCTCGTGCTTGTTGTACGACCGGAACTGTCCCTTCGCCAGTACCTTTTCCCCGATGTGGGATTTTTCTACATCAAACAGGCGATCGGAAACCATCAAAGGAATCACGTCATGCGCATCGCTTAATCTGCTGACTACCAGATCCACCATATAGAATCCCTCTCCGAATATCTCATGGCTGAATCGGAAATCTGATACGATTTCTCCTGCTACTACCACCTGATTGTTGTTCAAAATCTTCTCTGTCATATTTTTTCCTCCCTCTTGTCAATGTTCACAGCCTCATTTATATCCCCATATAAACTGTGAATTTTTAATATTGTACATTTACAATATATGCGTGCCTATATTGTAATATTCCAAACTTTTTCATTTTTTTCCTGTGCTTCGCTGTCGCAATACCTCGTATGCGATCACCGCGGTCGAAATCGCTGCATTTAACGACTCCACCTGTCCGCACATCGGAATCCGGATCAGATCATCCGCTTTTGCGCTGATTTCATCGGACAGACCATTTCCTTCGTTTCCGATCAGAAATGCACAGCCACCGGTAAAATCTTTCTCATAGAAGGTTGCCCCATCCAGATGCGCCCCATAAACCGGGATTCCACGTGTTTTCACGCGATCGATCGTCGCTGCCAGATCCTCGGCTACGGCAATTGGCATCCGGAAGATCGATCCCATCGTAGAACGGATCACCTTCGGGTTGTAGATGTCGACCGTATCTGCACTCAGGATAATACCCGTCACCCCAGCACCCTCTGCGGTTCGTATAATGGTACCAAGATTTCCCGGGTCCTGCAGTCGTTCGATAATCAGAAGAAACGGTGCCGCATCACCTGCAAATAAATCATCCTCCGTTGTGGCTGTCTGATATACCTCCGCCAGAATTCCCTGCGGCGTGTTTGTATCCGACATACTCTGGAAAACCGAATCCCTGACAATTTCCACCTCTGCCGGTATCTGGTTGCAGATATCTGCGAATTTGTCTGTCATGCTTTCCGCCACATAAAGTGTCTTGACCGCATCTGCCGGAATCTCCCGCACCATGCGGATGCCCTCCACGATATAAAGTCCGGTCTCTTTGCGCCGGCTGGCGGATTTGATCAGCTTTTTTATTTCTTTGATTTTGTCGTTTGACGCTGACGTTATCACGATTTTTCTCCGTTTCCTTTCTTATCTAAGAGAATGACATTCGCCTCTCCATATGTCTGTTTCAATTTCTCTACCAGAGTCTCACTGGCATCGACCCGGTATAAATCCGGTAACTGCTTGAGCTTGATATTTTGCTCCTGTCCTTCTCCGGCTGGTTTGATCAGTACCTTCACGACCACCCGGCCCGGATACTGCCGGAGCGTCGCATAGAGTGCCTGCTCCTGCTGCATATAGGTCTCTAATTCTGTGAAGCGCAGCCACAGTTCCTTACCGGCTGCTATACGTTCCTGCCGTATCTCGTCGAAGGTTGTCATCTTTGAGAAGAGCAGCTTGCCGCCCCGCTCATCGACCGATGCATTTCCTTTGATCAGCACCTTCGCATCCTTCACAAACCGGTCTTTATTCTGCCGGTAATCTCTGGCGAACACGACAACCTCAACCGAACCATACAGATCCTCCACAGTAAGGAATGCCATCTCATCGCCGTTTCGTGTTGTCTTCTTCGTAATCTCCGTGAGCAGACCGCCGATCGTGTAGCTGGATTTATCCACGACACATTCACGCTCTTCGAACTCCATCTCCGTTCCGGCATTCTCGTCCTCCTCGGTATCTGCCAGAAATGCCGTCGACTTCGCGGTTGTGTATTCTTCTATAATATCCAGATCATCCTCCAGCGGATGTCCACTGACATAGATACCCAGAATCTCCTTTTCCTTTGCAAGCAGCTCATCCTTCGGGTATTCCTCCACATCCGGATAGCGCACCTGAAATTCCGTCTTTTCTTCCTCTCCAAGGAAATCCATCAGCGACATCTGTCCACTCATGGCATTTTTCTTTTCTTTCGCCGTCTGCTCTAACACAGCCGGATACACCATCATCATCTGATGGCGGTTATAGCCGAAGCTGTCAAACGCTCCTGCTAAAATAAAGCTCTCGATCGTCCGCTTGTTTGCTTCCTTCCCAGAAAGTCTCGTACAGAAATCCTCTAAGCTTGTAAATGGACCGTTCGCAACAACCTCCTGGTGCACGACTTCTGTCACACCGTCTCCGATACTTCTTAATCCTGACAAGCCAAACCGGATCGCATTTCCATCGACAAGGAAATCTCCGCTTCCTTTGTTGATATCCGGCGGCAGGATTTTGATGCCAAGCGATTTACACGTCTGGATATAACTGCTCATCTTCTCCGTATTTTCACGGACAGACGAGATCAGCGCTGCCATGTATTCAACCGGATAATAGATCTTTAAATATGCGGTCTGATATGCGACCACCGCATACACTGCCGCATGCGACTTGTTAAATGCATAGTTCGCAAAATCGACCATATCGTCGAAGATTTTATTGGCGACGGATTCCTGGATACCGTTTTTGACACAGCCCGGCACGTTTAACTCCTCGTTACCATATACAAAATACTGCCGCTCTTTGTCCATGACGTCCGCTTTTTTCTTCGCCATCGCACGGCGTACCAGATCCGAACGTCCCATCGAATATCCGGCAAGCTCCATTACGATCTGCATAACCTGCTCCTGATATACCATACATCCGTATGTTGATTTCAGGATCTTCTCCAGCTTCGGTGTATCATAGACGATACTTTCTGGATGCTCACGGTTCGCTAAGTACTTCGGAATGAAATCCATCGGTCCCGGACGATACAGCGAGATTCCGGCAATAATTTCATCCAGATTCTTCGGCTTCAACTGCTTCATGAAAGACTTCATACCGGCACTTTCCAACTGGAACACGCCGTCGGTCTTTCCTTCTGATAACAGCTCATAGACTGCCGGATCACTCATATCCAATTCCGACATATTGAGCTTCACACCATGATTTTCTTCAATCCGGTCTAACGCGTCCTTGATGACAGTCAGATTCCGCAATGCCAGAAAGTCCATCTTCAAAAGCCCCAGCTCTTCCACCGGGTCTTTCTCATACTGGCAGACAATACCACCATCCACGCTCCGTGCGAGCGGTACATATTCCTCGATTGGCTTCTGACCGATGATAACGCCTGCGGGATGTACACCCGTATGCCGTTGCAGACCTTCGAGCTTCATTGCCATGTCAAGCAGCTTTGTTACATCCGGTTCATTCTCATACATTTCCTTCAGGTCTGGACTTACTTTCAAAGCCACCGGAAGAGTGACATCTTTTACGCCCGGAACCTTGTTCGGAATTGCCTTTGCAACCTTATCACACAGACTATATGGAAGTGCCATCGCACGACCGACGTCGCGCACACACATCTTTGCTGCCATCGTACCGAAAGTGACAATCTGGACAACCTTTTCCTTGCCGTATTTCTGTACGACGTAATCAATGACTTCCTGTCTTCGGTTGACACAGAAATCAATATCAATATCTGGCATCGATACACGTTCCGGATTCAGGAATCGTTCAAACAGCAGATCGTACCGAAGCGGCTCGATATCCGTAATATACAGACAATAGGATACAATTGATCCGGCAGCAGAGCCTCTGCCTGGTCCAACCGGAATATCATGACTTTTCGCGTAATTGACAAAATCCCACACAATCAGGAAATAATCAACAAAGCCCATCTGTTTAATCATGTCAAGCTCATAATGCAGACGGTTCTTTACCTCATCTGTGACCTCTGGATACCGCTTTTTCGCGCCCTCCTCACAGAGCATCGTCAGATACGAGAAGGAATCATACCCCTCCGGCACATCGTATTTTGGAAGCTTCCGCTCACCAAATACGATCTCGACATTACACATATCTGCGATCTTGTTCGTATTCTCCAATGCTTCCTTTGCATATGGGAACAGCGCCTCCATCTCCTCCGGAGATTTCAGATAGAACTGTCCTTCCTCATAGCGCATACGATCTTCGTCATTGACCGTCTTTCCCGTCTGGATACAGAGCAGAATATCATGTGCCTCCCAGTCCTCTTTGTTGATATAATGGGAATCGTTCGTAACAACCATCGGGATGCCGGTTTCTTTGGACAACCGCATCACGCCCATATTGACGGTACGCTGATCCGGGATGCCATGATCCTGCATCTCCAGATAATAATTGCCCTCGCCAAAGATCTTCAGATGACGCAATGCTGCTTCTTTTGCTTTCTCATACTGCTCCTGACGCAAGTCAGTCGCAACCTCACCAGCCAGGCATGCCGAAAGTGCAATGATACCCTCATGGTATTTCTCCAGCACCTCCATGTCCACACGCGGTTTATAATAATAGCCCTCCGTGTAGCCACGTGTCACGATCTTACAGAGGTTGTGGTATCCCTCGTTGTTTTTTGCAAGCAGAACGAGATGGTAATACCGGTTTTCTCCCTTTACCACCTCACGGTCAAACCTGGAACCCGGTGCCACATACACCTCACAGCCGATGATCGGCTTGATTCCATTTGCCTTACATGTCTTATAAAATTCGATCACGCCATACATCGCACCGTGGTCTGTGATTGCCAGCGCATCCATGCCAAGTTCTTTCGCACGCGGAACCAGCTCCTTGATCTTTGCCGAGCCGTCCAACAGACTGTACTGCGTATGCACATGTAAATGTGTAAATTTCATCTTATCTCCTAGTAATCTTCTCCATACGGAAACAAATATTTCAAAAATGGCAGATACTTCGCAAGCTTCTTCCGACGCAGCGGAATCACCTCATAATTATGAATATAACGAAAGGTATAAGCCTCGCCCTTTCTCGCAAGCATATTCAGATACTTCTCCAGAAGCTTCGCGGAATCCGGATGCAGCAGACGTCTCGATCTGCCATTCATATAATAATCGAGTGGCTGCTTCTCATAATAATTTTCCTTGTTGTAAATCTTGCAGGCTGCCACACGGTCACAGAACATCTCAATCACATATTCCTTCGGCATCTTACAGCCAACCAGCAAATGTTTTGTATCGCTTCTGTCAACATTGTAATCCACCCAGTACTCCAGATGGTGTTTGTTTCTTCCCTTGTGGTGCAGCCACGAAGAGGTGTATCCCTTATCCTCACGCTCTGCATCGTTCGGGCTGCGGTTTCCCTGATAGTATTTCGCGCCCATCGAAAACTCCGTCCATGAATATTTGGACAGGTCGTGCAACAGTCCCTGCTTATACAATCCAACCGCAAAGCAATGCCGCATCACCATAATCTTATGTGCGGTAATCGTCTTTAAATGTTCCAGCCACTTCATTTTTAACATCTCTTTTCGCCTTCTATTTTATTTCTGTGCAGCCTGTGCCGCATGATACTGTTCTTTCAGTCCATCCGTCACAGTCACCTGATTTTCTTTGTCAATAAATACTGCCTCTGCCTTGTACTTCTGCAACAACGGCAAAGACTTCTCATAGCCAAGCACATAGCATGCCGTCGACAATGCATCGCTGTACAAGCCATTTTGGCATACAACTGTCACCGAAGCAAGTCCTGACTCCGCCGGATATCCGGTTGTACGATTTAAAATATGATGATACCTCGTACCATCCTTCTCGATAAACTTTTCATAATCACCGGAGGTGGATACACAGGTGTTACTGTTCGAAGCAAATTCCAAATAACCGATCATATCCTCTGCGTCACCCTGCGGATCACGGATGCCTACCCGAAATGAACTGCCGTCCTTTTTTGCACCATACACAAGCACGCTTCCGCCGACACTGATCGTTCCGCCGCTTACTGCATCTTCTTTTAATATCTGTTCTGCAATATCCAGTGCGAATCCCTTGCCAACCGCGCCAAGATCTAACACCATATCAGACTTGTCGATCGTCACCGTCTGCGATTCACCAATCGTCACTGCCTCATAGCCTGTCTTTTCAAGCACAGTCTTAATCTCTGTGTCAGTTGGAACCCGGAAATCTTTCTCCGTCGCCGACTCGATATTCCAGAGATTCGCCAGTGGACGGATCGTAATATCCAGTGCGCCCTGGCTGTCCCGGCATATGTTATACGCCTGCGTCAGCGCCAGATACAAGGTATCCGAAACCTCTGCCGCTTCTCCCGCTGTGTATGTGTGGTTCAGCTTATATAAGGCACTGCCCTCCTGCCGCCATGATATCTCCTGCTCATCTAAGTCTTTGATTGCCTGTTCAATCTTTGCATACTCCGTATCCTGTGTCCCATACAGACTGACTGACACCGATGTTCCCATCGCGAAGCTGTACGTCGTCTGTCCATCGGCAAGCTGCCTGTCCTTTGATGTATCCTCCCGTGCATTCCCCCACTGGTACAGTACGATCAAAAGTCCTGCAACTACAAGCATGCCGACCGCAATCACTATTTTTCTACCAATTCCCTGCTGCATATCAATGATGATATCCTTCCATTCGTTTTGTATATTCGTCGAGCTGCTCTTTTAATTTCTTATATTCCTTTTCCTTTAGCTCCCCGGCTGCCTGATATTCAGCCAGCTTTACCTCCGCCTGCTTCCGCGCAGAAATCGCCAGATCCTTGTAGTTGTTCTCCAGATTGATCTGCACTTCATGAAACAGTGCTTCTATCTCTTTTTTTGCCTGACTCGTTTTCCCAAATAACAAAACCTTCACTTCCTTTTTCATGGAAATTCTCAAAACATTTGTTCGCATAATTATGTTTTAGTATACCATTTTTTCGTGCTTATTTCAATGTATGATTGAAAGTCCTCCCGCTTTTTGATAAAATGCACTGGTAGAATTTGTTCGAAACACGCAGGAGGAATTTATCATGCTGTTAGCATGCCAGAATATATCAAAAGCATTCGGCACAAAGGAAGTTTTGAAGGATATCAACTTCCATGTCAACGAGAAAGAAAAGATCGCCATTGTCGGTATCAACGGCTCTGGAAAAACGACGCTCCTAAAGATTATCATGGGCGAAGAATCCGCCGACAGCGGACAGGTCGTGATTGCCAAGGATACCACGATTGGGTATCTGTCCCAGCATCAGGATATCTCCTTTGACAACACGATCTATGGCGAAATGCTTGCAACCAAACAGTACATCCTTGATTTAGAGGCGAATATCCGCCGTTTAGAACAGGATATGAAGCATGCAGAAGGCGAAGAATTAGAGAAGATCTTAGAGACCTACAACCGCCTGAGCAGCAAATACGACCGCGACAATGGGTATTCTTATGAGAGTGAGATTACAGGCGTTTTAAAAGGACTCGGTTTTGGTCCGGAGGACTATGACCGCCATATCAATACATTATCCGGTGGTCAGAAGATGCGAATCGCACTGGGACGCCTGCTTCTGACACGCCCGGACATCATCATCCTCGATGAGCCGACAAACCATCTGGACATGCCAAGTATTTCATGGCTCGAGTCTTTCCTGTCCTCTTATCCTGGTAGTGTGATCGTGGTCAGCCATGACCGCTATTTCATTGATCGGATTGCAACGCAGATCGTAGAAATCGACAACAAAAAGGCAACCGTCTACCACGGAAACTACACCTACTTTGCATCCAAGCGCGCAGAGATCCGTGCCAACATGATGAAGGCCTACTTAAACCAGCAGCAGGAAATCAAGCATCAGGAAGCTGTCATCACGAAACTCAAGCAATTTAACCGTGAGAAGTCCATCAAACGTGCGGAAAGCCGTGAAAAGATGTTAGATAAGATTGAAGTCTTAGACAAGCCGACCGAGGTTGCCTCCGAGATGCGGCTCACCTTAGAGCCATCTGTGGAAAGCGGGAATGACGTCTTAACCGTCACGCATCTGGCGAAATCTTTCGGCACAAACTGTCTGTTCCAAGATCTTGACTTTGATATCAAGCGCGGCGAAAAGGTCGCCCTGATCGGCGGAAACGGAACTGGAAAGACCACGATCTTAAAGATGGTCAATCATCTTGTACCGAAGGACGCCGGAACGATTGCCCTTGGCTCGCGCGTACATATCGGCTATTACGACCAGGAGCATCAGGTACTCTCCCTGCATAAGACGATCTTCGAGGAGATCAGCGATGCCTACCCGGATCTGACCAACACAAAAATCCGAAATGTACTGGCAGCCTTTTTATTTACCGGAGACGACGTATTTAAGAAGATTGAAGATTTAAGCGGCGGCGAGCGTGGACGTGTGTCCCTTGCCAAGCTCATGCTCTCCCCTGCCAATTTCTTAATCCTAGATGAGCCGACAAACCATCTGGATATCCAGTCCAAGGGTATCTTGGAGGATGCAATCCGCAGCTATACCGGAACCGTATTTGTTGTCAGTCATGACCGTTATTTCATCAACCGGATTGCAACCCGGATTCTGGAATTAAAGGACGAACAGCTTTACAGCTTTATCGGAAATTACGATTATTACGAAAGTCACAAGGATCAGGTGTACGAGGCGGCTGCACCGAAACAGACGGATACTTCCGCAGACACCGTAACAGCACCTTCTGCCACTCCTTCCGGCAAAGATGATTACAAAAAGCAGAAGGAAGAACAGGCACGACTTCGTAAGAAAGAAAACGATATCAAAAAAACAGAACAAAAAATTGAAGAAACAGAGGCAGCGATTGCGCAGATTGACGAGGAATTCTTAAATCCTGAATACGCAACAAACTCTGCCAAACTCGGCGAGCTATCAAAAAAGCGCGAAGAGCTGGAAGAAACGCTCTCCGCACTTTACGAGACATGGGAAACCCTGCTCGCTTAAGTTAAAAATAAGTTTTCTCGAACTGATTGACCGGCATCGGTTTTGCAAAATAGTAGCCCTGGAACAATGTACATCCAAGCTCCTGCATATACTGAAGCTGGTCTTTTTGTTCGACGCCCTCTGTCACTACATGGATATCCAGCTCCTTTGCCAGATTCAGTACCATTTCCAGAATCATCCGGCTACGCTCCGGATCTTCATTTCTCCGCAGGAATTCCATATCAATCTTGATTGCATCCAGATTCATGTCCTGCAGCATATTCAATGACGAGTATCCACGTCCAAAATCATCCATCACCACACGGAACCCATATGTCCGGAGATCATCGATCAACGCCAGATGTTTATTCGCATCTTTCATGACGGACGTTTCTGTAATCTCCAGACGCAGCTTATCCGGATCAATCTCATAACATTCCACCAGAGTTGTCAGAGTTGTATAAATATCTAAGAAATAAAAATCCTTCGGTGATACATTGACCGATATGTAATACTGCTCTTTTCCCATCGCTTTCCAACGCTGCAACTCCTTACAGGCAAGCTCCCATACATACTGATCCATCGCGCTGATCAGACCGGATTTTTCAAACACATCGACAAACTCCTCCGGCAGCATCATGCCATGCACCGGACGGAACCAGCGCACCAATGCCTCCGCGCCAAGCATCGTTCCCTGCTCATCCACCTGTGGCTGCAAATATAGCCGAAATTCCTGTTTTGCTATTGCAGAGCGAAAATCACTGACCATATGCTGTCGCTCCAGCATCTGTTTTCGCAATTCATCATCATAATATGCAATGGACTGCTGATAATCCCCCTTAATCGATTCAATCGCCAGAAATGCCCTGTCACAGTAGACAGATATCGGTGTTTTGATGTTCCGGATTGGACAGATTCCGGTATAAATCCGTGCGTGGTAAGAATTATTATCTCCAATATGGCTAATCAGATCCAATTCCTCCAAATATCGCTCATGGTTGAGCTTCTCATCGCGCACGCAGACTGCAAATCGATCTGCCGAAAGTCTCGCCAGTACTGTATCGCCCGTCGCCAGATTTCGGAACATGTTTGCCAGAGACCGTAACACCGCGTCGCCACGCTCAATTCCAAACACATCGTTGATGATCTTAAAGTTCTGAATATCCGCACACAGAATGCTATATTTTACATTTGGATTTGCGACGATCTGCTGCTCAACAGTTTCATAAAAATGCTCACGGTTGAACAGACCTGTCAGCGAATCATAATTACTCCTGTAGCGTTCTTCCTCCAGTTTTTTCCGATGTTCTGTTTCATCATGCAGTACATAATAACAACCGATAAAACGGTTGTCTTCATCCCAGATTCCCCGATATCGTGCAGCAAAAAAATTCTGTTTACCATTGATTTCTGTCTCGCCCTGCCAACTGCATTCCTCGATTTCTTCCGGTTTGCGATCACCCTTCCACGACCGGTAATAGTTCTCGATCACACGAGTATCTTTATCTACATGAAATACCTGTCTGGCATACACATTGGCATAGATGCATCGTCCTTTGATATCCATGCAGACAACACCATCTGTGAAATTTTGTACCACCATAACAAGTGTTTTCTCCACCAACCCCTTCGGCACATACTGAAATGTAATATAATAGATGCCGGCAGCGGTAATTCCGTAAAATAACACGGAGTAATCAAACTCCAGGTTGAGCACCTCATAAACAACATTTGTTGCAATCATCAGCAAAAAGCAATACAAAATTGCATAATACTGTTTCACATAAATTCGTGCCGCCTTATAGATTTCATAAGCTAACAGCAGAAATGTCATAACCGCAAACATATACACGAACAACTTGTGATATGAATAAAGCCACGTTCTTGAGGTGACTTTGTAATAATATCCCTCTGCTTTATCTCCGGATAATACAACCGAAAATAACATCTGATTATATACATTAATGCCACACAGAATCCCGTCAATCGCTATCAATATCCCAAGGATTAAACCTCCACGTTTGTTGACAAACGTCTCCTGTGTAAAATCATTAATATAAATAAAAAACAATATCAACAGGAAATCACTGCACCAAAAATACAAGCCATACGACGCCAATGCAACTGTATCATTGATATCCAGAATCGTCATGGCATAAAACAAAATGGTTGATGCAGCTACAGTATGAAGCCGTACCACATCCTTCGCAACCTGTGTCTGTTCTATCTGCTTGATCATAATAATGCGATATACCAACAAAACAATCATAATCAGCATAATCGCTAACATCGCACTCTTCAATCCTATCTCCCCTATCCTTCGGTTGAAATATATTTGTCTTCATAATCCCAAACCGACATTGGTTTTGCAAAATAATATCCTTGAAATACATCGCACCCCATCATGGTTAATGCATCCACCTGTTCCCTGGTTTCTACTCCCTCGGTAACAACCTCCATCCCCAGTCGTTTCGACAAATGAATAACATTGCTTACGATTGACATACTTCGTTCATTATTTCTGGTCTTACGTAAAAATCCCATATCCAGTTTGATTGTATCCATCTTGATATCCTTCAACATATTCAAAGAAGAATATCCGCTTCCAAAATCATCCATCTCCACCTTAAACCCATACTGCCGCAGTTTGTTTACCAGACGGATTACTTTTTTCGTATCCGACATGACTGCCGTTTCCGTGATTTCCAGATGAAGATTCTTCGCTTCGAAGCCATGCTTTTGTACCAGTTGAGTAAACACTTTATAGATATCCATATAATAAAAATCACGTGGTGAAATGTTTACTGACAAATAAAAATCTGCATGTCCCTGTCTGCACCAGTCGCGAAGCTGGATACAGGCTTTCTCCCATATGTAACGATCCAACTCACTGATCAGACCGGTCCGCTCAAACAGCTCAATAAACTCTCCCGGCGGAATCATACCACGCTCTGGATGAATCCAGCGAACCAGTGCTTCTCCACCACGCACAACACCGTCCGCAGATATCTGTGGCTGAATATAAAAGCAGAACTGTCCGCCCTCTAACGCATCATGGAACTGACTGATAATTCCCTGTTCCTTGAGTGCAGTCTCCCGCAGCTCCTTATCATAATAGCTGATACGGTTTGAAACATCATCCTTGATGGTTTTGATTGCCATAATAGCCCGGTCACACATAACTGCAACCGGTGTATTCCTATCGTCTACTTCATAGATTCCCATATACATACGCAGCCTAAAACTGGAATTACCTTCTATATGCTCAATTCGCGAAATCTCCCGTCGAAATATGTTTTCCTGAAATAATTCCTTTGGCAAAAGCAGTGCAAACCGGTCACCTGCCAACCGCCCATAAATACAACCTGCCGGAGTTTTCTGTTTCAGACTTTCTGCCTGTTTTATTAAAATATCATCCCCCTTTTTACTTCCATATACATCGTTCACAATCTTAAAATCACGGATATCACTACAAACAATATAAAACGCCGTATCTGAATTCTCCCGTAACATCTGTTCTGCGCACTCATAAAAATATTCCCGATTATAAATACCTGTCAATGCATCATGGTTTGCCTTATACTGTTCAGATTTCACACGCTCCACTTCTTCCGTTCGGTCATGTAACAAAAAAAAGCTTCCAATCTCGTGATTCTCATATATCATCTTCTTATATTGAAACTGAAAGAAATGTACTTTTCCATCTATTCGAAATTGTTCTTTCCATGCAATATCATGAATATCCCGAAGATTTTTTCCATTCAGCCAGCCCTGCAACTTTTTATCAAGTGCAGAAAGCTCAGACACATGAAGAATCTTCTTTGCCTGTTCATTTGCATGAATGCATTTCCCTTTTACATCATAACAGACAACTCCGTCATCGATAGTCTTAATAAACAAGGCCAGCATTTTTTCTACAAGGCCCGCCGGAATATGAAAGAATGTAAAATAAGTGATTGCACAACATAATGCGGTATATCCGATCAATGAAAAATCGTAAATGAATTCAAACTTGAAAAACATAATATTTGCAATTGCGGTCAATATAAGCGTAATAATGATCGAAGAATAATTTACTTGAAAAATTCTTGGGCATTTTGACCTGCGGACAAGCAGAACAATCAGACATGCCGCAGCAAATGCATAACAAATCAATGTATGAACCCCATACAAGATACCATAGCTTTTTACACCATAATAAACATTACCGAACTGGTCTGTCATCGGAGCCACATGGAATACATTCTGCACTCTAAGATTTGAAAATAACACAATCGCATCTGTAAGCAACAGGATATACGTTACCGGACGCATCCATACTTTATGCCGATAGGTGTCAGCATATACACGACTATAAATAAACAGCAACAACGTCATAAAATCTACACAAAAATAAAAAAGTGCATAAAAAAACAATGCCAGCTTCTCATCGACTGTCATCAACGCCATACCATACAGCATAACCATTCCTGTCTGTGAAAGCAGTAATCCAAACACCGAATTCCGTAAAGCGTTTTTTTCTATCCGTTGTACTGTATATATACAAAATAAGAGGGGAATCAATAAGATAACCAAACTCCCAAAGAATATATATTTCAATATAAACACCCCAAATCATATCATTTCATATTTTAAAAATACTTAATATTATTTTATAAAATTCACTACGTACTGTCAACTTAAATGGCACAAAAAAAAGACCTCATCGGTCTTTTCTTTCTGTACCTTCAGAACTTCATACAAAGATCTTATATCTAACCCTTAACAAATCATCTTTCCGTTCTCAAAACCTCTAAGGATAAGCCCTCGACCTATTAGTACTTGTCAGCTGAACGTGTTGCCACGATTACACTCCAAGCCTATCAACCTTGTAGTCTTCAAGGGGTCTTACTCTTATGATGGGATATCTTATCTTGAGGGGGGCTTCACGCTTAGATGCCTTCAGCGTTTATCCCTGCCGGACTTGGCTACTCTGCCATGCTGTTGGTACAACAACAGATACACCAGCGGTCCGTCCATCCCGGTCCTCTCGTACTAAGGACAGCTCCTCTCAAATATCCTACGCCCACGCCGGATAGGGACCGAACTGTCTCACGACGTTCTGAACCC